>ENA-OPZZ01000234-OPZZ01000234.1-human-gut-metagenome-genome-assembly--contig:-NODE-234-length-44505-cov-4.516900_pt1 | contig 44505 bp, 43 predicted proteins | sample MGYA00242487_ERZ504511 | MGnify/ENA primary metagenome ERZ504511 (study PRJEB26092, sample SAMD00036241) | human gut metagenome | host: Homo sapiens | study: EMG produced TPA metagenomics assembly of... | reverse complement strand
GAAGCATTTCGCGGAAAAGGTCTGTATGTGGGAAGCGTTGCGATCACCCAGTACACCGGTCAGAAAAGCGCAGATGCCTTCAAAAAGAAACTGGAGAACTTAGATATCCCGGTATACATTCTTTATTCCATTGACGGATATCCAAATAATGTTTCTCAATATTGTCAGTGACGAAGGCTATGGAAAGAATGATTACATCAAAACCACTCGTCCTCTGGTTGTTATCACAGCTCCGGGTCCGGGAAGCGGAAAGATGGCTACCTGCCTGTCTCAGCTGTACCATGAGCAGAAACGTGGTGTTCGTGCCGGTTATGCGAAGTTTGAGACATTCCCGATCTGGAATATCCCGTTGAAGCATCCGGTTAATCTGGCATACGAAGCTGCCACTGCTGATCTGAACGATGTCAATATGATCGACCCTTTCCATCTGGAAGCTTACGGAGAAACTACAGTCAATTACAATCGTGATGTGGAAATCTTCCCGGTACTGGAAGCCATGTTTGAACGGATTTTCGGTGAATGCCCTTACAAATCTCCGACAGACATGGGGGTCAATATGGCTGGAAATTGTATCATCGATGATGAGATATGCCAGGAGGCTTCCCGTCAGGAGATCATCCGCCGGTATTATCAGGCAAAGGCCGGACTGGTAGATGGTTCCAAAAAAGAAGACGAAGTCTTCAAGCTGGAACTGCTGATGAAGCAGGCACATATCACACCACAGGATCGTAAGGTTGTCAGTGCTGCCTGAATCGCGCAGAACAGACCGGTGCACCGGCATGCTGCCATGGAATTGCCCGACGGTAAAATCATCACCGGAAAGACCTCTGATCTGCTGGGATCCTCTGCCGCTCTTCTTTTGAACGCACTGAAAGAGCTGGCTGGCATCTCCCATGAAACACATATTCTTTCCCCTGCTGCCATCGAACCGATCCAGATTTTGAAAACTTCTTATCTGGGAAGCCGCAACCCGAGACTGCACACCGATGAGATCCTGATCGCGCTCTCCAGCAGTACTGCTCTGAACCCGGCTGCTCAGAAAGCACTGGAACAGATCCCGAACCTGAAAGGCTGTCAGGTACACACAAGTGTGATGTTGTCTCAGGTTGATATCCAGACCTTCAAACGTCTCGGTATCCAGCTGACCTGCGAACCGATTTACGAACACAAATCAATTCTTCATAATGCATAATTGATTTACAACGCAACGAGATAAAATACGCTTTGCGAATTTGGCTCGTTGCTCGCGTAAATTTAAAAATAGCCCCGGATTTCACGCTGTATGAAATCCAGGGCTATATGTTTTTTATTTATACTTCATTTCCCGTAACTTTCCAGTATCTTCCCGGTTACGGGATATCTGCTGAGCAGCTATTATTTTTCGGTTGCATATCCATCCGGGTTCTGGCTCTGCCATCTCCAGGAATCCTGACACATCTCTTCGATGCCGTACTGAGCTTCCCATCCCAGCTCTTCTTTTGCTTTGGTAGGATCGCAGTAGCACATGGCGATGTCACCTGCACGTCTCGGTTTGATCTGATATTTTACTTCATGACCGCATGCCTTTTCAAATGCATGAACCACATCCAGTACACTGTAACCATGTCCTGTTCCCAGGTTGTATACACGAACTTCCGGTTTTTCTTCCAGTTTTTTCAATGCTTTTACATGACCTACAGCCAGGTCTACTACATGGATGTAATCACGTACACCGGTTCCGTCCGGAGTATCATAATCATCACCGAAGACTCCCAGACATTCCAGTTTACCGATGGCAACCTGTGCAACATATGGAAGCAGATTGTTCGGGATTCCTTTCGGATCTTCACCGATCATGCCGCTCTTATGAGCACCGATTGGGTTAAAGTAACGAAGCAGGATAACATTCCATTCCGGATCTGAGGTATGCAGGTCAGTGAGGATCTGTTCCAGCATCCATTTTGTCCATCCGTAAGGGTTGGTACAGGTTCCTTTCGGGCATTCTTCAGTGATCGGGATAAATGCCGGATCTCCGTATACAGTTGCAGAAGAACTGAAGATAATATTTTTAACTCCGTGATTTCTCATGGCGTCACACAGATTCAGAGTTCCTGCAATATTATTTTCATAATACTCGATTGGTTTTACTACAGATTCTCCTACCGCTTTCAGTCCGGCAAAATGAATAACTGCGTCTACCTTCTCTTTGTCGAAGATATCGTTCATGGCTTCTTTATCACGAATATCCGCATTATAAAATACTACTTTTTTTCCTGTGATTTCTTCTACTCTCTCCAGAGCTTTCTCACTGGCATTGTACAGATTGTCCACAACAACAACGTCATAACCTGCATTCAGCAGTTCTACGCATGTATGGCTTCCGATATAACCAGCACCACCTGTAACTAAGATTCTCATTTGCTTTTCCCTCCTTAAGGAACTCATTCGAAACTGTTCATTGTCTCAACAGTTCCGTTGATTCTTATGTCTTTCTTAGTTTAGCATTATCCGTTTGGGAATTCAATGTCTTTTACAAATATTTAAAACTCAAAAGTACATTTATATATATATTGTCTATTATTGTTACATATCACATTTTCTTTTTCTATGCATTTGCGATACAAATCAGTACACTCACTCCCAGCATACCAACAGTTCCCACAGTTGCAAAAATCTGAACGATCAGCCAGCTTTTTTCTCCCGCAATTTTACGAAATGCCTTCCACAAAAGAACCCCTATAACTGCTCCCAGAGTATTATTGATTACATCAGTAATGTCACTTGCTCCCATAGCAAGCAAATACTGCAGTGTTTCTAAAAACAGACTGAATCCTGCCCCGGCGAGGATCACTGTTCCCCCTGCTCTTTCTCGCGCCAACATACCTCCATATATTCCAAATGGTACAAAGATCAATATATTTTCCGCCAGTTCCCTGATGTCCAGATTTCCATTTACCATCAGGCAATCTCCATAAGGAATCAGATTGATATTTCGCAAATGAGGAAGTGCATCTGGTGATGTGCTGAACTTCAATAGTATAACCCATATCACAAACGCCAGATAAATAAAAAATAATCCACCTGTCCAGTCTTTCCTCTTCATAAAAACCTCCTGTATCTTTCTAAAATATTTTGTAACTGTTTTACAGTTTCTCTGTTACAAGTTTCCTCTAGTTTACAAGGAACTATAGTAACAGCCAAATTTTTAGAAAGACACAGGAGGTTTCTTAATTTTCTCTTATTCCATATAATTTTCGTAACTATTCATTCCATTTATAATAGTAGCTGAATAGTTACAAGATTTCCAGAATAGCTTTTTGTAGCGTTGTCATCCTTCCACGATCAAATAGGTTCCGTCCGGCAAAGAGAAGATTTCACTGGCTTCTAGAAGTTCTTCTTTACTCATGCCCTCAACATCCATGCCGCTTTCATCCAGATATTCTTTTACTTCTTTGATGTTTTTTACTACAACAGCCATACATTCTTCAAGAAATTCTTCTGCTTCCTCATAAGTCTCTGCCACAGGTTCATCAAAAAGCTGTCCCTGCTGTTTTAAAAAGGTTTCTACGCACTCCTTGCTGTACATTTTATTTTTCCTCCTGAATCTTCAGTAATTTTTCCGGTCGGTCGATAATTTCATCCGCATGATTCTCTTCCAGTTCTTTTCGCTCCCGAAATCCCCACAGCACTCCAATGGTGTACATCCCTGCCGCTTTTCCGGTCTTCATGTCAGTATTCGTGTCTCCCACATACATGCACTCCGACGGCTCCACCTGTAGTTTTTTCGCAATTTTCCATGCTCCGGATGGGTCCGGCTTTTTCTTCATCCCCACTTCCAACCCCTGGATGACTTCAAACGTATCGCTGCCAAACAGTCCGGTCACAGCCAGATATGTCGCTTCATGTGGCTTGTTGGACAATACCGCCAGCTTCACGCCTCTTCGCTTCAGTTCTTTCAGAGTCTCCTTTATCCCGTCAAATACGGTAACTTTATATAATGGATCTCTGGCAAAAATCTCACGGTATAGTCTCTGACCTTCTTCCAGGCGGCTCATATCTGCTCCCGCAGCTTTCATACACCGTTCCATCAGTACATTTCCGCCATCGCCTGCATGATATTTATAGTCCTCTACCGGCTGTGCCGGCGCTCCAAAACGCTCCAGAATCTGATTTGCAACATTTGCAATGGATTCTACCGTATCTGCCAGTGTTCCATCCAGATCAAAAATACAAGCTTTATACATTTCTGTCCTCTTCCTTTCAACCCAACCTGTCATTGCTTTGTTTTATCCGTTTTTTTCAGACAACATTCTCAGATTTCTTACATTATACTTCCTGTCACCGCCTGATGCAAGCGAAAACGCATTACTGTTCACCTTCCACCATCTGTTCTCTTAAAAATAATCCTTTTCTTTTAACGCAAAATGGATTAGAATAGATATTATGATATGAGAGTACAAAAAAGGAGACTGACGCAAATGAATAAAAAACTTTTAAAAACTCTGACTGGACTGGCCATCGTTGGTACTGCTTTAGGTGCTGCCTTTGCCTATATAAAAAAATGTAAAGAAGTCAATGACCTCGGCGAGGAGGACTTCGATGATCTGTGGGATGGTGAAGAAGAAAACCCGGAAGTCAGCAGCTGCACCCCATGCCGCAGCTACACCACGATTCCTTCAGATTCGCCTGTTCCTGAAGATGAAAAACATATAGAAGAATCTGAAGAAGACGCTTCTGAAAAAGAAACTCCTTCTGACAATTCAGAAGACTGATTGTTCATGTAAGTTAAAAAGCGGAACGACTGCTCCTGTTTCACAGATCTGCAGCTGTTCCGCTTTTCTTATCTTTTTATTTATTTGGCAGTTTGAAAGAACTCTTAAGAGAAACGATCCGGTTAAATACCAGCGCTCCCTCTTTGGAATCTTTTGCATCCACACAGAAAAATCCGTTTCTTACGAACTGGAAGCTGTCATATGCTTTCGCATCTTTCAGGCTCTTTTCCACATAACAGTTTTTCAGAACCGTAAGAGAGTTCGGGTTCAGGTTCAGGGAACCGTCTTCGTTATAAACACCCTTCTCTTCATCAATAATATTTTCATACAGACGAACCTCTGCCTGCACATTATCCTGTGCGCTTACCCAGTGAATGGTTCCTTTTACTTTTCTTCCGTCCGGCGAATTGCCTCCCTTGGAAGCAGGATCGTACGTACAGTGAACGGCTGTCACGTTGCCATCTTCGTCGGTATCATAACCCACACAGGTTACAAAGTAGGCATTCATCAGACGTACTTCGTTGCCCGGGTAAAGACGTTTGTATTTTTTGGGAGGTTCTACCATGAAATCTTCTCTCTCAATGTACAGTTCTTTGCCAAACGGTACTTTTCTGGTTCCCAGAGTTTCATTTTCCATGTTGTTCGGAGCTTCCAGCTCTTCGATCTGACCTTCCGGATAATTGTCAATGATCAGTTTTACCGGATCCAGGATCGCCATCACACGGGAACGTTTCAGTTTCAGATCTTCACGGATGCAGTACTCCAGCATAGCATAGTCCACAGAGCTGTTTGCCTTGGACACACCACACAGTTCCACAAACATCTTGATGGATTCCGGTGTAAATCCTCTTCTTCTCAGAGCGGCGATGGATACCAGACGCGGATCATCCCAGCCGTCTACGATACCCTCTTCTACCAAACGTTTGATATAACGTTTTCCGGTTACCACATTGGTCAGGTACAGTTTTGCAAATTCAATCTGCTTTGGCGGATACTGATATTCCAGTTCTCTTACCACCCAGTCATATAACGGACGGTGATCTTCAAATTCCAGCGTACAGATAGAATGAGTAACTCCCTCAATTGCATCCTCGATCGGATGTGCGAAATCGTACATTGGGTAGATGCACCATTTGTCTCCGGTGTTGTGGTGTGTCATATGTGCCACACGGTAGATAACCGGATCTCTCATATTGATGTTCGGAGATGCCATATCAATCTTGGCACGCAGAACTTTTGTTCCATCCTCAAACTCTCCGTTTTTCATCCGTTCAAACAGATCCAGGTTTTCTTCCACGCTTCTGTCACGGTACGGGCTGTTCTTTCCTGGCTCTGTCAGGGTTCCGCGGTACTCGCGGATCTGCTCTGCTGTCAGGTCACAGACAAATGCTTTTCCTTTTTTGATCAGCTTGATGGCTGCTTCATACATCTGGTCAAAATAGTTGGATGCGAAGAACAGGCGGTCTTCCCAGTCAGCTCCCAGCCATTTTACATCTGCTTTGATGGACTCTACAAACTCGATTTTTTCTTTGGTCGGGTTGGTATCGTCGAAACGCAGGTTGAATTTTCCGTTATATTCCTGAGAAAGACCATAGTTTAACAGAATGGATTTTGCATGTCCGATATGCAGGTATCCGTTCGGTTCCGGAGGGAAACGGGTGCAGATTGTCTCGTATTTTCCCTCTGCCAGGTCCTTTTCTATAATCTGTTCAATAAAGTTCTTGGAAACTACTTCTTTTTCCATTACGCTCCTCCTCAATTCAAAATGGAGCGTGCCTGAAACCAGACACGCTCTGATATAATCTTCATATTACCACATTTTTTTTAAGAATTAAAGGGCTTTTTCTATTGTCTTTCCAGAATCTGCATGAATTCTTCTCCGGTGATGGTTTCGTTTTCATACAGGTATTTTGCCAGCTCATGCAGTTTCATGATATTGTCCTGCAGAATCTGCAGTGCTTTCTCATGCTGCTGTCTTACCAGTTCGACCACTTTTTTGTCGATCAGCGTCTGTGTCTCGAAGGAGCAACTCAGGGAGGAATCACCGCCCAGATACTGGTTGCTGACATTTTCCATCGCCACCATGTCGAACTCATCGCTCATACCGTAACGGGTGATCATCCCCCTTGCCAGTTTGGTTGCCTGTTCTATGTCGTTGGAAGCACCGGTTGTGACAGAATGGAAGATCAGTTCCTCCGCGGCGCGTCCACCGGTGAATGTAGCAATCTTATTCTCCAGTTCTTCCTTATTCATCAGATAATGTTCGCCGTCTTCCACCTGCATCGTGTAGCCGAGGGCACCGGAAGTTCTGGGAATGATGGTGATCTTGTGTACCGGTGCAGAATTCGTCTGTTTTGCCGCTACCAGTGCATGGCCAATTTCATGATAGGATACGATCAGTTTCTCTTTCTCAGAAAGTACACGGTTCTTCTTCTGATAACCGGCGATAACCACTTCGATACTCTCTTCCATATCTGCCTGTGTGGCAAATCGTCTGCCGTCTCTGACCGCACGGAGTGCTGCCTCATTGACAATATTGGCAAGTTCTGCACCGGAAGCACCTGCTGCAGCTTTCGCAATAGCACTGAAGTCTACGTTATCTGCAATCTTGATCTTCTTTGCATGAACCTTCAGGATCTCTTCCCTTCCCTGCAGATCCGGCAGTTCCACCGGGATTCTCCGGTCAAAACGTCCCGGACGAAGCAGTGCAGGATCCAGGGAATCCGGACGGTTGGTTGCTGCCAGAATGACAACACCTTTGGATCCGTCAAATCCGTCCATCTCAGTCAGCAGCTGGTTCAAAGTCTGTTCTCTCTCATCATTACCGCCGATATTGCCGTCACGCTTTTTACCAATGGTATCGATCTCGTCGATAAAAACGATACACGGTGCTTTTTCGTTCGCCTGTTTGAACAGGTCACGCACTTTTGCAGCACCCATACCTACGAACATCTCCACAAACTCTGATCCTGAGATGGAAAAAAACGGTACTTCCGCCTCACCGGCTACCGCTTTGGCCAGTAATGTTTTACCGGTTCCCGGAGGACCTACAAGCAGGGCTCCTTTCGGCATCTGTGCACCGATATCCTGGTAGCGTTCCGGATGATGCAGGTAATCCACGATCTCCGTCAGCAGTTCTTTTGCCTCATCCTCACCTGCCACATCAGAAAACTTGATACCGGTAGATGACTTTACATAAATCTTTGCATTGCTCTTTCCGAACATCATACTGCCCGGACCGCCACCCATGCTCTTGGCCATTTTCTTTGACAGCCAGTTTCCGATCAGCACAAAGATCAGGATCGGAATCACCCAGCTGAAAATCAGGGTACCCAACATGGACTGTTTCTGCGGAATCACAGAACCAAACTTTACATTCGCCTGATTCAGCCGATCTACCAGCTCCGGGTCATTCATAGTTCCTGTCTTGCAGATCTCTTCCCTGCCGTTTACATTTACTTTATAGTAAATTACAGCATTCTGTTCCTGTACCTCTACTTCAGTTACATTACCGGCACTGACCTGGCTTAAGAACTCGTTATATCCGGTCTCTTTTACACTTCGCTCACTCATCCAAGGCACCAGCAGAAAGTTCAGAGCCAACAGAACGACCAGTGCGATTGCATAATAGAAAATCACAGGCCGTTTCGGCGAATTGTTTTTGACTTCATTCATATCCTTTTTTCTCCTTTCTCATATACTTTATTGTATACCCTGGAAAATGCTTCCTGCAAGAAAACTATCAGAAAATTTTTATAAATTTCTCATAAAATATAACTGGAAATTATCCTCTTTCTGGCATATACTCTTTTATATATTAAGATGTCGGGGTCAAAAGGTATTCTGACCTCTTTGATACCGAATTGTTCCGTACTCTGTACGCTTATAATTCTCATATCATACCACAACAGGAGGAATCTCATGACAGGCAGCGAACGCCGACAGGAACTATTACAACTTTTATCCGGAACACAGACACCAATTTCTGGCACCTCACTGGCAAAGCATTTTACCGTCAGCCGCCAGGTGATCGTTCAGGATATGGCACTGCTTCGTGCTCAGGGACATGAAGTGCTTTCCACCAATCGCGGGTATCTGATCCAGGCACCTCTCCGTGTTTCCCGTATTTTCAAAGTTTTTCACACCAGTGAACAGATTGTCGATGAGTTATGCACTATTGTGGATCTCGGCGGCACCGTTGAAGATGTCTTTGTTCATCATAAAATCTACGGCCAGCTCCAGGCACCTTTGCATATTTCATCACGCAGAGACGTACAGCTCTTTCTGGAAGAGTTAAAAAGCGGCAAATCCACGCCACTGAAAGATGTCACTTCCGGCTACCATTATCATACCGTCTCCGCGGACTCCGGCGAAACTCTGGATCTGATCGGACAGGAGTTAGGAAAGAAAGGATATCTCTGCCAGTAACTTTCTGGCGGTGATATCCTTTTTGTCTGTTTTCTATTTCCCGGTATCTTATTCTCTATTGTCTCTGCTTTTCTCTGTCACAACCTGATACATATACAGTTCGTGCAGTGCCCTCGTTGCACAGATATATTTTGCCTGCCGGATCAGGTCATCCTCCGGCTGTCTGCCCCAGACAGTAAATACCTGATCGAATTCCAGACCCTTCGCAAGATAGAACGTTGTCACCGTAATACCTTTTTTGAACCGGGAACTGTCCTTGTTCATATAGGTAACCTGTTCATCTCCCAGCTCTTTTTTCAAGATTGCTGCCATCTCCCACGCTTCCTGATCGGTTATGGTAAGAACTGCTGCTGTCTCATAACCGTCTGGCTGTACCCGCAGTTCCTTCAGAATCTGTGTGATAACTTCTTTCTCTGTAATTTTTTTCTCACACACCGGTTTTCCATGGCGTTCAAAAAGTTTAAGATCCGTAATTCCGGCAAGTTCAGCCGCATAAGCAGCAATTTCCACCGTATTCCGATAGCTTTTATCCATCACGATTTTTCGAAGTTTTTTCCCGAGAATCCCCGGTAAAAATGTCAGCACATCCTGCTGTTTTTCATCCATAGTCTGTGCCCGGTCTCCAAGAATCGTCATCTTACACGGAAAAAGCTGTGACAAAATCTGGTACTGCATCGGCGTATAATCCTGCATCTCATCGATTACCAGATGTTTGACTCCTGCGCGTTTTGCGGGCTGTAACAGACGATATTTCAGATACAGCACCGGATAGACATCCTCATAACGCAGCATACGCTTCTCATACCATACCGATGGGAGCGGACGCATCCCGACAGACTCCAGAAAACGGCTGTACAGCACATAGATATCTCTCGTCTCATACATCGCCATGAACTGTTCGTAAAAATACTGCTGTTCTTCCTCGTTCAGATCCCGTCCGGCAAGAGTTTCATAATCATCAACCACATATTCCCGCACTGCATCCATCCGGGACAGTAACGGAATCTCCAGAAACCGGGTGTAAAACAAAAGCAGGATCCGGGATGCTTTGATCTCGTAATTTCGATACGTAAAATCCCGGATATCCATCAGACTGTCCTCCAGTTCCATCAGATAACCTTCCATCTGGTTCAGAAAATCCGGAGACTGTTTTTCCCAGTATCTTCCCCGCTCCTTCGGCTGTACCAGGTTCCTTTCAATCATATCATACCGGTCTTCACAGTCCGGCACCACATCTTTGAGTTCCCGGTAAGCAAAGAGATCAAAACTCATTTCTTGAATATTTTCTTCTCCCAGTTCCGGTAAAATATGGGAAATATAATCTGAAAATACACCATTTGGCGATAAGATCAGAATATTCGAGGATTTCAGGTTTTTCCGGTCATGATATAAAAGATACGCAATCCTGTGAAGTGCCACCGAAGTCTTTCCGCTTCCAGCCACTCCCTGGATCACCAGAATCCGATCACTGGTATTTCGGATAATCGCATTTTGCTCTTTCTGGATCGTCCGCACAATATTTTTCAGCTGGACATCTCCATTGGCTCCAAGCTCCGCTTTCAGGATATCATCATCGATCTTCACATCGCTCTCAAAGGCATAGACCATTTTCCCGTTTTTGATCTTATACTGCCACTTGGAGACAATTTCTCCATCCATCCGTCCTCCCGGTGCTTCATACCAGGCTTCTCCTTTATCGAAATCATAAAAGAGACCGCTCACCGGGGCACGCCAGTCATATACCAGAGGTGTCTGTCCGGTTCTTTCAGCAAAATTGCCGATACCAATATAAAAACTTTCCGTCGCATCTTCTCCGTCATAACAGAAATCCACTCTGCCAAAGAAAGGGGAATCAAGCATTTTCTGAAACCGGTGTTTCAGATGCATCTGTTGCTGATTTGTATTCAGCTGATTCAACAGAGCCTGCTGATTATCATAATCCTCATATCCGTACTGATCCATCTCCGTATAGTTTTCCCAGTAGTATTCATGCATGTCTTCTACTTCTTTTGCCCCTTTTTCAAGGGACAGATTCAGCTTTGCGATTCGTTCTTTCAGTTTTTCTAGTACCAGGTTTAAGTAAGCAGTTTGGTCTGTCATCGTCCTCTTCCTTTATACAAGAGGCTGTTGTACGGTCTTACCGGCACGTACCACAGCCTCTGTTATTTACATTTCATAACTGTTCAGTACCTTCACAGTTACGAGCCAAAATGCGTTTAAACCTTCGGTGATGGCATTTTGGCTTGTATGTCTCGGGATTTTGACATATTCATGTCAAAACACCTCGCGGGACAGTGGCTACTGAATAGTTACTACATTTCATAAAATGCTTTGTAGCATTTGGTTGTCTCGTATACATCTGCCTTGGAACTTACTTCATACGGTGCATGCATATTCAGGATCGGTACACCGATATCGATCACATCCATACCGTAAGCTGCCGGAATATAAGCGATAGTTCCACCGCCACCTGCATCGATTCGTCCCAGTTCTGCTGTCTGGTATTCCACTTTTGCATCATCAAACGCTTTACGTAAGATACCCAGATATTCTGCATTGGCATCATTAGAACCGCTCTTTCCTCTTGCTCCGGTATATTTGCTTATCGCCGCTCCTTTTCCAACGTACGCGGAATTATTCTTTTCAAATACTTCAGCATACAGCGGATCATATCCGGCATTGACATCTGCAGACAGCATTTTTGAGTTTTTCAGAGCGCGGCGCAGTTTTAGTTCAGAGTATTCCCCCTGACTGTTGATCACTTCTGCAACAGTATTTTCCAGAAAATGAGCATGCATACCGGTTGCTCCCACGCTTCCGATCTCTTCTTTATCCACAAACAGGCATACTTTTGTCTTTGCAGACGGTTTGCTGTGTAAAAATCCCATCAGAGAAGTAAAGGCACAGATTCTGTCATCCTGTCCGTAAGCCATGATCATGCTGCTGTCCAGACCGAAATCCCTTGCTACTCCTGCCGGCACAACCTCAAGCTCGGCAGATACAAAATCTTTTTCTTCAATGCCATACTGTTCTTTTAACAGCTGTAACACATAAGCTTTGACCGGATTTTCTTCCTTTTCATCTTCTTTTTTATCCATCGGCTGACTGCCCACCAGAAGATCCAGTGCTTCTCCTTCAACGACAACGCTTCCTTTTTTCTCCATCTGTTTTGCGGACAGATGCACCAGAATGTCGGTCACTCCCACAACCGGATCTTCCGGTCTCTCACCTATGTTTATCTGCACGGTTGTTCCGTCTGTTTTTACGATCACACCGTGGATCGCCATCGGAGAAGCTACCCACTGGTATTTTTTGATTCCACCATAATAATGGGTGTCCAGATAAGCCATACCTCCGTTTTCATATAACGGGTTCTGTTTGATGTCCAGACGCGGAGAATCGATGTGGGAACCTATCAGAAGCATACCGTTTTCGATATCATCTGTTCCGATTTCCATCATGATTACGGATTTTTTCATATTTTCCGCATAGATTTTATCTCCGGCTTTCAGCTGCTTTCCTTCACGGATCACATCCTCCAGATTTTCAAAACCCTGTTCTTTTGCGATTCTGCAGATATTGCTGCTGCATTCCCGCTCTGTCTTTCCTGCATCCAGAAATTCCCGGTACATCTTTGCCAGTTTCTGGATCTCTTTTTTTTCTGTCTCATGATACTGTCTCATGATTCTTACCCCTTTCTGCTTTGTAACTACTTTGTAACTACTTTGTAACTGTTCAACATCTTCACAGTTACACTACTTTTTGTCTTTGCAGACCATATTAAAAACAGTACCACAAATTTTGCGGTCTGCATAGGTCTTTTTCTTATTTCCACTCGACTTTGCTTCCGGATTTTCCTTTTGTCACCACCAGCTTCTGCTCAATCTGTTCTTTCAGTTCCGTTACATGGGAAATGATTCCCACCAGCCGGCTGCCTCCGGAGAGTCCCTGGAGGATACGGATTGCCTGTTCCCTGGCGTTTTCATCCAGTGAACCAAATCCTTCATCAATAAATAAGGTATCGATATGAACTGCTCCCACAGCCTGTGTGATCACATCCGTCATACCAAGTGCCAGTGCCAGTGCTGCCATGAAGGATTCTCCACCGGAAAGAGTCTTGACATCCCGCACCTTTCCGGTGATCAGACTGTAGACATCCAGATCAAGACCGGTATTCCCCTGAGTGGAAAGGTTTTCCATACTTCTGCATTTTAGCAAAAACTGTCCGGCAGCCATCCGCTCCAGATGACGATTGGCACATCGGATCATATGCTGAAAATACTGACGCTGCATATACGATTCCAGATCGATCTTTGCCGTGCCGGTAAGGCTCCCGTTGGCAGTGCGACTCAGAGTATTCAGTACCTGATACCGTTTTCGCAGTTCTTCTCTCTCCTTCGTCAGTTGCTGCAGTCTTCGGTTTGCCTGCTGATTCGTCTCTCGTCGGCTGTAAAGCTTTCGGAGTTCTCTCTCCTTCAGCCTCTGCTGTTCTTTTTGTTCTTTCAACTCCTTTTCCGTCTGTTCAAGATCCGGGGCTTCTTTTTCTTTCAGCTGGCTTCTCAGCCATTCCACTTCCTGACAGCTCCGGCGCAACTCCTCTTCGTAGGCATCTATTGCTTTCTGCCTCCGCTCCAGCTCTGCAGGTTTCATGCATGCTTTCTTAAAATCCTCTTCTTTTTCAAAAAGTTGTTCCCTCCGCACCTGTTCATAAGCGTTCTGTTTTTCCTGTTCCTGTTGTTTTAAGGTTTTACACTGTCGCTGTACCTCTTCCAACTGACCTTTTTTCCTGTTTTCTTCCTGCAGGAATTTTTGCAGACTCCCGGAGACACGATCCAGCTCTTTTTTGGATATCTGAAGCTTTTCTTCTCCGTCTATCAATCGTTTCCGGGCTTTTTTTTCCCAGTCTTCCCAGCGGTTTTTCATCACTTCCAGACTTTCTTCCTCTGTCTGTTCTCTATGTAACAGATGCGTTTGCTGCTCCCGGATGACCGCTATTTCCTGCTGATAGAGGTTTTCTGACTGCTGATACTTCTGTCTTCGGTCTTCCCTGGTATTTTCCGCCTGATTTCGGCGTTCTCTCTCTTTTTCCACCAGTTCCTGGCTCAGATTCTCGGAAACCGGCTCCGCCGGAGCCGGATGATGGAGGGAACCACATACCGGACAGGGATAATTGTCCTGTAGCCCGGAAGCAAGAATCCCTGCCTGTCCGGCAAGATATTCCTGATACAGAGTTTCATAACGTTGGGCCTGCTGCCGGTAAGAAAGGTCTGCTTTCCGGTAACTGTCTGCTGCCTGCTGCCGGTGTATTTCCAGACGCTGTGCTTCTTTCAGATGGCTCTGCAACTGTCCGTACTGTTCAAGTGCCTGTCGTAGCCGTTCAAGCACCGGTACTTCTTTCTCCTCCAGTTTCTGCACATAACTGTTCCAGGTTTTCTCCTTTTCTTTCAGTTTTTCTGTTTCCTCTTTCCGTTCCTCCAGCCACGCTTTCAGCTGTTTTTCCTGCATCTGCATCCGTTCTCTGCTCTCTGCAGTCTCCCGGTAGCCTACATAAACCATTTCTACTTTTGCCGCCCGCTTTGCGGCACCGATCCGTTCCTTTTCCTGTTCCTTTTCTTCTCTTTTCTCTTCCAGCACACGAATTTGTTTTTCCAGCTGCGTAAGTTTTGAAAAACTCTCTGCTCTCTCTTTTTCCACACTGTAACGCTGATTCAGTTTTTCCAGCGTCGCAGTTGTTTTTTTCATTTCTTTCCGGCTCTGTTCATACTGCAATTTATCTTCTTCCAGCATGCGCTCTGCAAAAGTAAGCACCGCCTCAAGATCCGGTTCTTTCTGTCCTGTCCGGAGCAGTTCCTCCTTTTCCTGAACTGTGCTTTCCGAAACTTCCAGCTGATCTATTTCCCGCAGGCAGGACTTTCTGTTATCTTCCAGCTCACCGTAACACCGTTTGTTTCTGTTTTTCAGTTCCTCCTGCACCCGTCCGAAGATTCTTGTATCAAAGATCCGGGAGAAAATTTCTTTTCGCTCATCGGACTTTGCCAGCAGCAGCCGCAGAAAATCCCCCTGTGCGATCATCGCGATCTGCATAAACTGCCTGGCATCCACACCGAGGATTTCCACCAGTTTCCGGTTAACTTCCTGTCTGTTTCCCGGATACAGACTGCCATCCGGCTGATACAGCTCCACGCTGCCCCGCTCCTTTGTCATCGTCCTCCCACCGTCTTTGTTCCGTCGTTTGCTCTCCCTCTCATACTCCGGACTTCGAAGCACCCGCCAGACCTGTCCCCCGGTGGAAAATGTCAGATCCACATATGTCTTCGTCCCATCCGGCGCGTACTGGCTGCGCATCATGGTTCCGTCTCTCCGTCCACCGCTGGTCTGTCCATACAGTGCATAGGTGATCCCGTCAAAGATCGTTGTCTTACCTGCCCCGGTATCTCCCGTGATCAGAAACACCCCCTGCTGCACCTGCCCGAAATCTATTGTCACGCAGTCCGCATAAGAGCCAAATGCGGACATCGTCAGTATCATCGGTCTCATCCTTCTTCCTCCCTGATTTTCGCAAATACTTCTTCCAGCACTGCCGCCTCTTCTTCCTGCAGCTTCCGTCCCTGAATCTGGGAAAAGAACTGTTCAAAAACCAGTTTCGGATCTGACTGTGTATCCTCTGCCTGTCCGTCTTCCCATTCTTGTACAAGCTTCCGGTTTCTCTCTGTCCTCACTTCCAGAATATGCGTAAAGATCCGTTCCAGCTGTTCCTTCGGCTGATACAGTTCCTCTTCATCCGTCAGAACAATACTGACATAATCCTCACAGATACTGTCTTTGTTCGCTTCCAGAATCTCTTCCAGTCTTCCCCTGATCACGCATATCTCTCGTAACGGATGCAGCGGATGCAGCTGAATCACCGGTTCCTGTCCCGGTGCTTCCAGAATCACTTCTGTCACCGATTTTTCCTGTTCCCACTCACTGACCGAGTATTTTAGCATCGAACCACAGTAACGGATACTTTCTCTTCCCATCGACTGTGGGCGGTGGATATGTCCCAGTGCCACATAGGAAAACGGCGCAAGACACGAAATATCCACCTGATCAAGTCCTCCCACACTTATCGTCTCGGAATCACTGGTTTTCGGTGTCTCACCACCTGCAGTATAGAACTGATGGGAAATCAGTATATTTCGTTTCTCCGTATCCACCTGCTCTCTCTCTAGAAGAAATTTTACCGCCTCATTATAATCCCTGCGTATCTCTTCCCATCCGTTTTTCACTTTTATCTCTGTTTCCCCGTCGCGGTCTCTTTGTTCTCCTGCTCCGTCCTCTCTGTCTGTTTCCTTTTTGCTCTCTTCCATTAGTTTTCGCACATATCCGGGTTTCACAAACGGAAGCATCCATACCTCTGTCTCTCCCCATTCATCTTGAAAAGTGACCTTTTTCAGATGGTCTTCCGGTATCTGTGGACAGGTTCCCGCCACATAGATCTGTTGCCTGCTCAGAATCTTTGCACCGAACGCCAGTCGTTCCGGAGAATCATGATTCCCGCTGATGATCAGCACCGGAATCTTCGGTTCCAGCTGGCTTACTTTGGTAAGAAACCGGTCAAATACCGTAACCGCTTCCGCTGCAGGTACTGATTTGTCATACACATCACCAGCGATCAGGACACCGTCCGGTCGTTTCTCCCGGATCAATTCATAAATCTCTGTCAGGATCCACTCCTGATCTTCCAGCAGAGAATATCCATATAACTGCTTCCCGATATGCAGATCGGATAAATGAAAAAAATGCATTGCCTCGCCTTCTTTCTGTTAGATTTCTAAAACTATCGCGGCAGTCGTCAAGGTCTCGTGTAAACTATAAAATTCCCCACACAACCGGTCATTGGCCGGATGGCAGGGAATTTTGATCCTTATTCTTGCTCCTGTGTTTCCTTTTTCTCTTCTTTTGTTTCTGTCACTTCTGCAACCTCTTCCTCAGATGCTTCCTGAACCTCTTCTGTTACGTTGGCATCTTCTTTCTCCAGTTTCCTGGTCAGTTCCAGTGGTGTGATATCCTCCGGTGTTACCTGTGTTGCATGCTCCATCAGACTTTTCTTCTGTCCTGCTTTTTCGGTTGAACGGAAGTTTTATCTGCTTCCTTTCCTTTTTTCCGATTGTTCGGTTCTACCGCATAGATACGATCCGGTATGATTTTTCGCTACCTTTTTCAGGCCATCTTAACCGCCCAGAGCAGAAACAACGGTAACAGCAGATTGGAAATGATCATAAACGGACTGATCATATGCATTGCTGTCAGTGCACACCCGTCCAGAACTTCGAGACCCAGAATTCCCAGGCTCATTTTCCACAAAGTGCAACCTTATCCAGCCGATTGTTTAACCGGAAACAAAAGATTCCCACCATGGTTTCGATCACTGCCTGAATATAATATACTACGCTGCATGCGCGAAGTGTTCCGCTTGTAATGTCAATCTGTTTTAATGCCTCCAGAACATCTTCATTCCCCTTGTCCGCCATTCCTGCCATTGACCAGCACCGTATACCGTAAGACAGGCTGGATGTCAGAGCTGTCATAACAAGCATGATTCCCACCAGCATAACGATCATCTTGCCGTTAAGGGCCCGGCGCATTTCCTTCTGATCCTGATATTGATACATAGTTTTCCTCCGTTCTCCTGTTTCTTTTTCACTGTCCGTAACTGCTTTATAACTCTACAGTTACCACTATTTTTCAATTTTAATGAAGAATCTTTTGTTTGTCAAACTGAAACAGAGACTTTATTCTTTTTTTACATTTGTTTTCTTACGATCCGATATTCGTCGTCCAGCTGATAATACGGACACTGGTAAAAAGTATCACTTAAAAACCGATACATCTCATCTTCATCCAGATCCACCTCGCAGCAGTAGCAATCGGATTCTTCATCGTATACATAATTCGCACAACTCTCACAGTTTGTCTGTCCTGCCATCACTTTTCCCCCGTTTTCTTATTTGCAGTCCTTTTTCCGGCTCTGCTTTCGCTGTGTAGAGAGCCCTGTTTTTTATTATATCCGCTCTCTTACTCCGATACAAGTGGAAATCTATTTTTCCATCCCAAAATAAAATGCTTGCTTTTTATCCGCTGATATGATATTATAAAGGTCGGTTTTAGCAAACCGTTTTTCATGCCGCTGTGGCGGAATTGGCAGACGCACTTGACTCAAAATCAAGCGGTTAACAGCCGTGCCGGTTCGAGTCCGGCCAGCGGCATCCGAGCTGTTGCATACATCATATGCAGCAGCTTTTTCTTTACACGGATGTATATTTCTGCTAATAAAATCGATCCACCGGATTAATTATTGATATTCACCGAAAAAAATCCCCTGTTGGAAAGCCTGAACTTCCACAGGGGATTTTTTTATTGTGTATCAGCAAAACATAATTCTTCCTGTTTTCCTGTAATTAGTACATCGTTTCGTAAATAACTGTATTATTCACGCAGGATACGGATTCGAGTGTGCAGTTCAAAAAACGTAGGCGTAGCGGGCTACGCTGAGGCTTTTTGAACTGTGCAATCGGATTCGTAGACAAGTGAATGATACAGTTATTTCGAAAACGATGTATTAGTTTACGTGAATGTGTTCTCTTGATTTTTCTGCGATCTCTGCTTTGATCTTTTCTACAAAAGTATCCAGTGGCAGAACCGTAGTCTCTTTTTCACCATGCAGACGGAAGGAAACGGTTCTGTCGTCTTTTTCATTGAATCCGACAACCAGCAGATACGGTACTTTTTCTACCTGACCTTCACGCATACGATAGCCAAGTTTTTCTGCACGGTCATCCAGTTCCACACGGACATCTGCTGCTTCCAGTGCATCCACGATTTCCTGTGCATATGCATTCAGACCTTCATCATCGGTCTTAACCGGCATAACACGTGCCTGAACAGGTGCCAGCCAGGTCGGCAGGTTTCCTTTAGTCTCTTCCAGAATGTATGCCATGAAACGATCCAGAGATCCAAGAATTGCGCGGTGTAAAACAACCGGTGTCTGTTTTTCTCCGTTGCTGTCGATGTAGGACAGATTGAATTTCGCCGGCAGGCAGAAGTCCAGCTGACAGGTAGACAGGGTAATCTCGTTACCGATGGCAGGCTGTACATTGACATCCAGTTTCGGGCCATAGAATGCAGCTTCTCCGATTTCTTCGGTGTATTCGATTCCGATGCTGTTCATTACATTACGCAGTGCATCCTCTGCTGTGTTCCACATCTCATCATCATCATGATATTTTTCTTTGTTTTCCGGATCACGCAGAGACAGTACACAACGATAATTAGTGATTCCGAAATCTTTATAGGTACTGAAGATCAGTTCTACTACTTTTGTAAATTCATCCTTGATCTGTTCCGGTGTTACAAACAGATGGGCATCGTTCTGACAGAAATGTCTTCCCCGTTCGATACCTTTCAGCGTTCCGCTGCTCTCATAACGGAAGTCATGCGCAATCTCACCGATACGGATCGGCAGGTTTTTATAAGAATGTCTTTTATTTGCATAAATCATCATATGATGCGGACAGTTCATCGGACGAAGAACAAAAGATTCCCCTTCCATCTCCATCGGCGGGAACATGTTCTCTTTGTAGTGATCCCAGTGGCCGGAAGTCTTATACAGGTTGACAGTACCAACACAAGGTGTCATAACATGCAGATAACCCAGTTTACGTTCTTTTTCCTTGATATAATTTTCCAGCTCCTGCCAGATTGTATATCCTTTCGGCAGGAACATCGGCAGACCACGTCCAACCAGATCGTCAACCATGAACAAATTCATATCTTTTCCAATCTTTCTGTGATCTCTTTCTTTTGCTTCCTCCAGTAATTGCAGATGTGCTTCCAGTTCTTCTGCGGTCGGGAAACATACACCGTAGATACGCTGCAGCATTTTGTTTTTACTGTCACCCTTCCAGTAAGCTCCGGAGTGACGAATCAGTTTAAAATGTTTACAAAGTTTTACATTATCCACGTGAGGTCCACGGCACAGATCGGTAAAGTCACCCTGATCGTAAACAGTGATACTTCCCTCTTCCAGATCTGCGATCAGATCCAGTTTATAAGGATCATCGGCGAACATTTCCAGTGCTTCTTCTTTAGACACTTCACGACGGATGATCTTTTTGCCGGATTTTACAACTTTTTTCATCTCTTTTGTGATCTTTTCGATGTCCTCATCACGAATTACATCCTCTCCAAGATCAATATCATAATAGAAGCCCTCTGCTACAACAGGTCCAACCCAGAACTTTGCCTGTGGATACAGATGTTTGATCGCCTGAGCCATTACATGGGCACAGGAATGATTCAGTGTTTTTAACTGTTCATCTTCTTTAAAATTTACCATTTTTCTTCTCCTTTTTACCATTGTCAGCGAGAAAAACACGCTATTGCGGCAGTAGTCAAGATTCCATGAAAGAACAGACTTTAACTCATTACCTGAGTAACGAAAAAACACCCTTAGATGACAGACTGCCACCTAAGGGTGCTATTATGCACGGTTCCACCTTATTTTTCTCTTATTGCCTGTAACAGAGCAACCCGGTAACGCTTCGGATGAAATCTCATCCTTCTACGCACAACTCAGAAGTGGTTTTCCTGCAACCTGTCCATAAGAAACTTCCACCATACATTTCTCTCTCTGTAAAGATCTGACTGCATTACTTTCTTCGTCAACGCTTTTTCATACTATTTTCTAAATCGAGTTCATTATAATATAATACTGATGGAAATTCAATGCTTTTTTACTCAATTTCCACTTCGTTTCCTGTTCTTTCCCCTTTTGTAAACGCCATTGCATTGTTAAGAGTTGTCTCACTGATGGCATCCAGTGCTTCATAAGTGAAGAATCCCTGATGAGAGGTAATAATAACATTCGGGAAGGACAGCAGTCTTGCGGTAATGGAAGTCTCCATGATTTCATCCGAACGGTCCTCAAATACATTTTTCTTTTCCTCTTCGTATACATCCAGACCGACAGCAAAGAATTTTCTTGCACGGATGCCCTCGATCAGATCAGCTGTTTTTACCAGACCGCCACGGGAAGTATTGACGAGGATCACGCCGTCTTTCATCTTCTGGATGGATTCCCGGTTGATCATGTGGTAAGTTTCATCCATAAGCGGGCAGTGAAGGGAGATCAGATCACTCTGTGCCAGCAGTTCATCCAAAGATACATAGGTCACAAAATCCAGTGCCGGATTCTGATATTTATCATAGGCAATGACATTCATGCCAAATCCATGACAGATTCTCGCCATTGCCGCACCGATTTTACCGGTTCCCACGATACCGGCTGTTTTCCGGTAGAAATTTACTCCCTGCATACCACCAAGGCTGAAGTCGTTTTCGCGAACTCTCACATAGGCTTTGTGGATTCTCCGGTTGGCAGCCAGTGCCAGTGCCATCGCATGTTCTGCTACAGCTTCCGGGGAATATCCGGGCACACGCATGACTTTGATTCCACATGCGGTCGCTTTCTCCACATCTACATTGTTAAATCCCGCACAGCGCATCAGAATCAATTTCACTCCACACGCAGACAGGACATCGATCGTTTCGGTTCCCACATCACTGCTGACAAATGCACAGATTGCATCGTATCCTTTTGCCAGTTTTGCAGTACTTGGAACCAGTTCAGATTTCAGATATTCGATCTGAATATCCGGATAGTCTTTTGCTTTTGCTTCAAAAGACTCTTTATCATAACTTTTTGTATCATAAAATAAAATCTTCACAGCATGTTCCTCCTTTTTTCTGTCTTCTTCATACAGAAACATTATTTTCCAGACAGTTTTCTGTCTTTCTTATTATATCCTTTCTTCTTTTTCCTGTATACATTTTTTTAGAAATTGATAGATTTCCTCATCAGTAGGCGGACATCCCTGCAGACAGGAAGCAAACCCCCTGGTACAGCTGCCGATTCCAAGCGTTCCTGTCTTTCCCCGATATCCCTGTCCGATACATATCTTTGTATCCAGTTTTTCCAGAACGCCTTCTTCTTTTAACCGGTCGAGTGCAGGGATCAGATACCCGTAACAGGCACTGCAGGACTCCACCTCCTCTACGGCATCCGCTACTTCCACTACTTTTCTCCTTCCGGTCTTTACCACCTGTGAAACCGGTGGATTCAGTTCCCGGATCCGGGCCTGTGTCCAGTCTGCACATCCGGCCCCCAGTGCTTCTGCCATTCGGATATACGGCACTTCTTCCACCCCATACCCCATCTCATGGCAGACAAATGCATCAACCAGTACCGGATCTCTTCCGGCGATCAAACGATTCATCTCCACCGGATTGCCTCCGTCCTCAAAGTCCCAGTCCCCGCAGATATTGTCAACCAGAATAAAATCCTGAGGCAGTCCGACTGCCAGGTGTGCAATCGGTTTATGCAGTCCCATCGCGTGAAAATGACGTTTTTCCCGGTTTGGAAGCAGTCCCTTCATATTCTTCAGTGCACAGGTGATCTTCGTCTGGCAATGCCCCTTCATCACCGGTACATTGATCAGAAAATCGAGACTTTTTGCCTCCCGGCAGATCTCAAGTTCCATCCCTCCGCACTCCGTCAGTTCTCCGGGATCTGCCTGCATATCTTTAAATGGAACCTTGTACATTTCGCTCAGCTTCTCATATCCACAGACTTGCATGGATTCTCTTGTCTTATCCCCTACCCAGGAACCTTCCAGCATGATGATATTCTGAAATCCCGCTTCCTGCAGATATTCGATGATTCCAGCCACAATTTCAGGATGAGTTGTTGCCCCCAGAAAAGCCTCCGACGGAGCCACCAGGTTCGGCTTGATCCCAATCTTTTTCTCCCTCGCTCCGATCTGTGCTTCCAGTCCGGCAGCATACAGGATCTCTTTTGTCATCTCTTTATACTCTGTTCCATGAATCAACAGTAATTCTTCTTTTTCCATATCTGTTCCTTTCTGTCTGCTTTTTACGTAAGAGTCAAAAAACCCCGGAGTTCACCCCGGGGTTTTTATTTTTCTGTTTTATCGTAACTGTTCAGTACTCTCGCAGAATGCTACCTACTGAATAATTGCGTTTTATCTTCTTTTCAGGAAATCCGGAATCTGGATGTCTTTTCTCGGAACAGTACTGCTGGTCGGTGCTCCCGGATTTGCTTTTGGCATCTGGAAGCTCGGCATCGTCATACCCTGGGAAAACGCAGGTTTCTCCGGTGCTGCTTCTTTTACCTGTGCAGTCTGTACTGGCTGAGCAGGTACTGCAGAAACTTTGCTTACGCTTGCCTGTTTTGCAGTTGCATCATTCAGTCCGGTTGCAATAACCGTGATCTTAGCAGAATCTACTGCGGTATCATCATACATGGCACCAAAGATGATGTTTGCATCTTCGCCTGCCAGGTTCTGTACATAGCTTGCAGCATCATTTGCATCCATCAGGGAGATATCTCCGGAGATGTTAATGATCACATGGCTTGCACCCTGGATGGTTGTCTCAAGCAACGGACTGGATACAGCCTGCTGTACAGCTTCCAGTGCTTTGTCGTCGCCCTTTGCCTCGCCGATACCGATATGAGCGATTCCTTTGTCTTTCATGACAGTCTGAACATCTGCGAAATCCAGGTTGATCAGTGCCGGCATGTTGATCAGGTCTGTGATGCCCTGTACTGCCTGCTGTAAAACTTCATCTGCTTTCTTCAGTGCTTCCGGCATCGTAGTCCGACGGTCAACGATCTCAAGCAGTTTATCATTCGGGATAACGATCAGAGTGTCTACGTTGTCTTTTAATTTATCAATTCCCATCAGAGCATTGCTCATACGGGTTTTTGCCTCAAAACGGAACGGTTTTGTCACAACACCGACAGTCAGGATGCCCATCTCTTTTGCAATACCTGCAACAACCGGTGCAGCACCTGTTCCGGTTCCGCCACCCATACCACAGGTAACGAATACCATGTCAGCACCTTCCATCAGCTGACGGATCTCTTCCATACTCTCTTCTGCCGCTTTTTCACCGATCTCAGGCTTTGCTCCGGCTCCAAGACCTTTTGTCAGTTTCTCACCTATCTGTAATACGGTAGGAGCTTTGCAAAGAGTCAAAGCCTGTTTATCAGTGTTTACCCCGATAAACTCCACACCGCCGATTGTTTCTTCTACCATGCGGTTTACTGCATTATTACCGGCTCCACCTACACCAATTACTATAATCTTTGCAGATGATTCCGCTTCATTTGTCATAATCTCTAACAAAGTACTTCCTCCTTTTTTGCTTGCGCTTATATTTATTCCCTTCAGGGTACTTTTGCCTTATCTTAAAGAGTTACATATGGTTATATAATATAATTTCTTCTCTGATTAATCAACTATTTTTTTCAGATTTCATGTTTTTTTCGAATTTTGTAAGGTTTTTCCGGATTTTGTTTTCCTGCGGTTTACTCCCCCGCAGTTTTCTGTGTCTCCGACGTATCTGTACCGTTTTGTTCTGTTCCTGCCCCGGTGTCCGTCATCCCCCCGTCTTCTTCGGTAGTACTGTTATCGCTTCCGTCTCCGGATCCGTTGTCCTGTGTGCTGTCATCCTGTGTCTTTGTATCTTCACCGGAAGCATCAGAATCAGGATCTGTCACGGTATCTCCTTGTGTATCACTTTCATCTGTTGCAGAATCTGTGCTGCCCTCTCCCTCTCCTGCCGTATCCTGAGATCCGTCTTCAGTTTGTGTATCTGCCGCCGGATCTTCCGTATCTTCGCCGAAGTCTCTTCCCTCAATCTGTGCAATTTCCATTTTCAGTGTATACAGCGTCTCTTTCGAAAAGATAATGTTGGTAATATCCGTTTCATAATCTTCCAGGTGGAGAATACCCGTAAAATCAGATAATTTTGGAAGAATTGCCGCTACTCTGGTAATCTTTTCCTCCAACAGCGTATCTTTTCCCAGATTGCAGTGGATGTTTCCATTGTTATACACCAGAATAATCTCCTGATTCTCATCAAAACACACCATCTCCGGAAGAATTTCATACTTTTCCACCATACGGGTGATTCCAAGAATTGTATTATAGATACCATCTGCAATCGCCGGAATCGTATCTCCGAGTGCGATACCTTTTTCCTTGTCTGTGATGCCGATAACTCTTGGCACATCTGTTACTGCTGCCTTAAATTTTGTCGCGTTTTCATTCCCGGTATCAGACTCTACAGCCTGAAGTACCTGTCCCTCTGCACTGTCTGCCTGTTGCGTATCACTCTCTGTACCATCTTCTTTCTGTGTATCTTCTGTATCTGCCCTGTCCGTTGTATCGGTACTTTCTCCTGTCAGAGCTTCCAGTGCCGCATCCGCTTCTTTTGCGGCAGCTTCCTGTGCGGCCTGCTCCTTTAACTGATTCAGTTCTTCTTCTTCCTGATCCATGGAATCAATTTCATCCTGTTCCATAGCAGTCACTTCCACCACAAGTCCGTCCTTGTTAAAATACAGCCTCTCTGTTCCCTGAGTGATATAACCGACAATTTTTTTCTCATTTACATGGATCCGAATGATATGGGCATTGACTCTCTCAAGATCAAAAGAATCCACAAACGGAATATTTTCTGCATTTTTATGTCTTTCAAATAACATTGCAAGCACCGTGTTAGATGTCAATGGTGTTGTCATCACATATTCTTTTACTTCTTCATCGGTGTATCTGGTATTTCCCACCACATACACTTTGTCTACCCGAAACAAAAAGAAAAATGCCAGCAGAGCCAGCAGCACGATGGCTGCCACAGCTCCGGCTGTAATCATTTTTCCTTCTTTTGTCAGCTCTATTCTTCTGAATCTTTTTTTCATTCTTCCACCTGTTCCCTTATTCTGATTACCGCACCCAATTGCCCGAACAACTGATCCGGTCGTTCATATCCCCGTTCTATATACTCCGCATGTTTCACGACGCTTTCTCCCTGTGCTGAAAGCCCCGCCACCACAAGCGCAGCACCTCCACGCAGTTCCCTGGCACATACCGTTGTCCCCGTCAGTTTTCTGCCACCACAGACAACCGCCTGTCTGCCGGTAACCGTGATCCTGCCTCCCATTTTTCTCAGTTCTTCCACTATCTGAAATCGTTTTTCAAAAATCCTTTCTTCGATCCTGCTTTCTCCCGGAACTGTAAGAAGCACCGACATCAGAATTGACTGCATATCCGTGGGAAATCCGGGATACGGCATCGTACACACCTGCTCCACCGGAAAACGAATTCCGGCTGCATTCGCCCTTAGTGTACCACTCCTCATCTCCCATTGTCCACCCATTTTCTCATATACCCGAAGTACAGATTTCATTTCCTGCGGATCTACATCCTTCAGGCCGATATGACCTCTTGTGGCTGCAGCAGCATACAGACAGGTTCCCGCTACGATCCGGTCTGTAGGAATCGTATATTCTACATCCCGCAAAGCCGCGGCTCTGCGCATCCAGATTTTTCTTGTTCCGATCCCACGGATTTCCGCTCCCATCGCCTGTAAAAAAATGACACAGATGCATGATTTCCGGCTCCAGGGCACAGTTTTCAAGAAGCGTTTCCCCCCGTGCCGTAACACCTGCAAGCAAAGCATTTTCCGTAGCACCCACACTGGAAATCGGAAAATGAATGTGTGCACCGGAAAGACCCTCCGGACATTCTCCGCAGATCTCCCCCTCTGTTTCCCTGATCAGGACACCCATTTTTTTCATTGCATCCAGATGCAGATCAACAGGACGTGCCCCGATCGTACAGCCGCCGGGATAACCGATCCGGATCCGCTTACATCTTCCAAGCATACTTCCGAGCAGCAGGATGGAAGATCGCATCGTGCGCGTCTCTTCTCCGGGAATACCGGTCTCACAGATCTTATTACAGTCCAGCTCCAGTGTATGGCCACTCCACGCGGTCTTTACTCCCATCGACCGCAGGATCGCTTCCATTTCAAACACATCCGCAATCCGGGGACAGTTGTGAAGCACGGTCCTTCCCTCATGCAGCACTGCAGCCGCCATCATTGGCAGGGCAGCATTCTTCGATCCCTGAACCTTTACTTCTCCTTCCAGCGGACCATTTCCACGCATCCATATTTCACTCACTCGTTTGCTCCCACATGCCCTGTTATCTTATTCTATGCAGCACGGGAATATCTGGTGACTGACAATGCAAGCCCCATCTCTCCCATCAAAAACAATACAGATGTTCCTCCATAACTGATAAACGGCAATGTAATCCCGGTATTGGGAATCGTATTGGTAACAACAGCAATATTCAGGATTACCTGGAGTGCAATATGGCCCATGATTCCGGCGCCTATCAGTTCTCCCAGCAGATCCTCTGCCCGAACTGCTGCCACCATGAGTCTCCAGATCAGGCCTCCAAACAGAAGGATAACCAGTATAGCTCCAAACAGTCCTGTTTCCTCACAGATGATGGAAAAAATCATATCATTTTGTGCTTCGGGTACAAATCCCAATTTTTGCAGACTGTTTCCCATCCCACGCCCGAAGATTCCCCCACTTCCGATCGCATACAAGCCCTGGATCGTCTGAAACCCTTTTTCATATTTTTCCGGATCCCTCCAGATGGCAAGGCGTTCGAGCCGATAACTTTCCATACTCAAAAAAATCGCGACAAATCCAATTCCCGCGGCTCCGATTCCAAGAAAAGGCAGATACATCGGGTGTGCCACAAAGATCAGAATCACGCCGATACCAAGAATAATAATCGCCGTACTCAGATTATTTGTTCCCACCAGCCCGACAATCGGTAACAGCGCCGCCATCGTCCGGAGCATAAACCAGAGACTGTCTGTCTTTTTCTTCCGGTTGCTGATCCTGAATGACAGAAACAGTATTACCGCTGCTTTTGCAAATTCCGCCGGCTGAAACGACAATGGTCCCAGTGCCAGCCAGCGTTTTGACCCATTATAGGATCTTCCTACAAATAAGACAGCCGTAGACAACGCGATGGAACACAGATACAGTACCGTGGCAAAAGCCGCCACCCGATGATAATCGATCCGTGCCATCACCCAAAAAGCAATCATGCCCAGCACACTGGCAAATAACTGCTTTTTCAGATAGTATCCTGCATCTCCAAACTTTACTTTTCCATTATATGTACCTGTACTATATAAAAAAAATAATCCGGCCAGTGTCAATATCGCTACGAAAAGGATCAGAAGCTCATCTTCCTTCCCTTCTTTTTGTACTTTTTTCATAGATTTTACACGCTTTTTTTTCAGTCTATGAATCACAAAAATATTCAGTACTTTTTTAATAAATTTCCATTGACAAATATCGTTTTTTTTTATAATTGATTTTAATAATAGTAAACACAGGAATTTAGTAATACGATACTTTCCCGATTATCGGTAAGACGGGGCTCTTTACCTGCCACATGGCTGATAATCGGGATTTTCGTGTGCCTTTTAAAGGAGTTTTTATGGACATTGGAACAAAACTGAAAAGTCTGCGGACACAGAATGGACTGACTCAGCAGGAACTGGCAGACCGGGCTGAACTTACCAAAGGATTCATCTCCCAGGTTGAGCGAAACCTTACCTCACCATCCATCAGTACCCTCGCAGATATCCTGCAGTGTCTCGGCAGCAGCCTTCAGGAATTTTTTACAGATGACACACCGGAACAGATTGTCTTTCGGGAAGAAGATTATTTTCTGAAAGATGATCCTGAACTTGGACACCAGATTGAATGGCTGGTTCCAAACGCACAGAAAAATCAGATGGAACCCATCCGTATGACCCTTGCTCCCCGGGGGCGTTCCTGTGTGGAACCCCCTCATGCAGGCGAGGAAATGGGCTATGTGCTGGAAGGAAGTATCCTTCTTACGCTGGGTAAGAAAACCTACCGCATACAAAAAGGAGAAACGTTTTATTTTCCCGCCGGCCAGGAACACTGGCTGGAAGCCGGAAAATGGGGTGCTACGATCCTGTGGATCTCCTCCCCGCCAAATTTCTGATGATAAAAAGGAGATAGTATGAGCAATCGATTAATAGATTTACAGCATATTACCAAAATCTTTGACGGTGAAAAGGTTCTCGACGATCTGAATCTCTATATCCGCGAGAACGAATTTCTCACCCTTCTCGGTCCGTCCGGCTGTGGTAAAACTACAACGCTTCGAATCATCGGCGGTTTTTTATTTCCGGATGAGGGAAGTGTTATCTTTGACGGAAAAAACATCACACAGCTGGCTCCGAATAAACGCCAGTTAAATACCGTATTTCAGAAATATGCCCTCTTCCCGAATATGAATGTGGCAGAAAACATTGCCTTCGGTCTCAGGATAAAAAAGAAAAGCAAAGCCTATATTGATGACAAGATCAAATATGCACTGAAACTGGTGAATCTGGATGGCTATGAAAAGCGTAAAATCGATGCTTTGAGCGGTGGTCAGCAACAGAGAATCGCCATTGCGCGTGCCATTGTCAATGAACCGAAAGTGCTTCTTCTCGACGAGCCCCTGGGTGCTCTGGATCTCAAGATGCGCCAGGACATGCAGTACGAACTGATCCGTCTGAAAAATGAGCTGGGAATCACATTTGTCTACGTTACCCACGATCAAGAAGAAGCTCTCACCATGTCCGATACTATTGTGGTTATGAACGGCGGTTATATCCAGCAGATCGGTACGCCGGAAGATATCTACAACGAGCCACAAAACGCTTTCGTTGCCGATTTTATCGGTGACAGTAACCTTTTAGGCGGTACCATGATCCAGGATCGTCTGGTGGAAATTCTCGGTGCCAAATTCTTATGTGTAGATGAGGGATTCGGAACTAATAACCCGGTAGACGTAGTCATCCGTCCGGAAGATGTAGAACTGGTGAAACCGGAAGTCGGTATTATCAAAGGCCGTGTGACTTCCGTCATCTTCAAAGGCGTACATTATGAGATGACTGTTCTGGCCAATAATTTTGAATGGCTGGTACACAGCACGGATATGTATCCGGCAGACAGTGAAGTGGGGATTTTTGTCAAACCGTTCAATATTCAGATCATGCATAAACCGGAATCTGAGGATGAAAAGGCGGTGGATATTAATGAATAGTCCTAAAAAAACCTGGTTTGCTTTTCCCTATATTCTGTGGATCATCGGATTTACCCTGATCCCACTGGGACTGGTTCTCTATTACGCATTTACCGGCGCAGACGGTAGTTTTACTCTGGCAAATGTTCTCGCCATTACAGAACCTGTACATCTGAAGTCTCTGTGGACTTCTCTTAAAATGGCGTTTCTTACGACTTTGATCTGTTTTATCCTTGCTTACCCGCTGGGACTGGTGCTATGCAGTTTGAATCTGAAGAAAAGTAATTTCATCATTTTTCTTTTTATTCTACCGATGTGGATGAACTTTTTGCTTCGAACCATGGCTTGGCAGCTGATTCTCTCTAATAACGGCGTATTAAATACTCTGCTTGGCTTCCTGCATCTTCCGAAAGTGCATATTATTTATACCTTCCAGGCAGTTTTAATTGGTATGGTTTATGATTTTCTGCCATTTATGATCCTTCCGATTTATAATTCTCTTTCTTCCATCGGAGACGATGTTGTGGAAGCCGGAAAGGATCTGGGCGCCAGCTATTTTACCATTCTGCGAAAAATCATTTTCCCGTTGTCTCTTCCCGGAGTCATCAGCGGGATCACGATGGTATTTGTTCCGTCCATGACTTCCTTTGTTATTTCAAACATTCTGGGTGGATCCAATACCTTACTGATCGGAAATATCATTGAACAGGAATTTACCTACAATTTTAACTGGAATCTGGGCAGCGGACTTTCCTTTGTACTACTGGTATTTACTCTGATAAGTATGGGGCTGATGTCCGTCTTTGATAAATCAGAAGGAGGAACTAACATATGGTAAAAACATGGGTCAAACGACTGTATATGGCATTCATCTTTCTGTTGTTGTATCTGCCGATTATCGTTCTGGTTGTACTGTCTTTTAACAAATCCAAGGCCAGAGTTACCTGGCGTGGATTTACTTTTCAATGGTATGCAAACCTTTTTGATAACAGTCGGATCACGGATGCCTTCACCACCACCCTGACACTGGCTTTCGGCTCTGCACTGGCAGCCACCATTATCGGTGTGGTTGGTGCCATCGGCATCAGCGCAATGAAAAAGCGAAATTACTCTATCATGCTGGGAGCTACCAATATCCCGATGTTAAATGCCGAGATCGTTACTGCATTGTCTCTGACACTGTTATTTATCCGTTTTATCAAATTGGGATTTACCACTGTATTTATCGGGCATGTGACATTCGGTGTTCCGTATGTGATTTTAAATGTTCTGCCCCGTCTTCGGACTCTCAATAAAAATGCATATGAGGCTGCACTTGATCTTGGAGCCACCCCACTGTATGCCTTTTTCAAAGTCTGCTGGCCGGAACTGATGCCGGGCATCATGTCCGGTTTTCTGATGGCAGCCACAATGTCGATGGATGATTTTGTGATCACCTATTTTACCAGAGGGCCTGGGATCAACACCATCTCTACGATGGTATATTCTGAAGTGAAACGTGGAATCCAGCCGGAAATGTATGCACTTTCCACGCTCCTGTTTCTGCTGATTCTTGTTCTGCTGCTGCTCTTTAACTTCTTATCCGGAAGAAAAAACAGTATGGAGGTGTAAAAAGAGACTCATGAATATGAAACATAAATTACTGATAGTATCTGTACTTTCCGGATCCCTTTTTCTTCTTGGCGGGTGCGGCTATAACAAAAATAATTCTTTGGTTGTTTTTAACTACGGAGATTATCTGGATCCTTCCATCATCGATTCTTTTGAGAAAGAAACCGGCATCAAGATCCTGTATGAAGAATATCAGTCCCCGGAAGAAATGTATATGAAATATAAGGCAGATATTGTGGACTATGATGTAATCTGTTCTTCCGATTATATTCTGGAAAAGCTTCGTACAGAAGATGAACTTCTTCCGATCAACTTTGACAATATTCCGAATGCTGCCAATGTAGACGAACATCTCTGGGAATTTTCGAAGACATTTGATCCTGAAAACAAATATACGATTCCTCATTACTGGGGTACACTGGGTATTCTTTATAACACACGTCTGGTGGATGAAAAGGTGGATTCCTGGGATATTCTTTTTAATTCAAAATACAGTGGCCAGATCATCATGGAAAACAGTGTCCGGGATTCCTTCGTTCCTGCGCTGAAGATGCTTGGGTATTCCATTAATACGGATAATACGGATGAACTGGATGAGGCAGAAAAGATTTTAATTGAACAGCGACCGATGGTACAGGCGTATCTGCTGGATTCCGCACGTGACGAAATGATCGCTGAAAATGCTGCTATCGCACTGGTGTATTCCGGAGAAGCCCCTTATGCAACAGAGTATAATGACGATCTGGCTTATGTGGTTCCGAAAGAAGGATCCAACGTCTGGGTAGATTCCTGGGCAGTCACAAAGGATTGTAAAAATATGGAAAATGCGGAAAAGTTCCTGAATTATCTGCTTCGGGTGGATATTTCAAAGATCAGTTTTGAGTATAATCATTATGGAACGCCGAATAAAAAGCTGGCTGAGATTCTGCCTGCGAAGTATACGGAGGATCCGGCACTGTTTCCTCCCAGTGATGTGCTGGATAATTGTGAGATTTTCAGGTCATTGGACCGGGGGACGCAGGATTATTACAGTAAGTTGTGGAAGGAGATTAAGTTGGATTAAAGTTTGTTCAGGACGAATTGTTTTTCCTTACGCCGGACGCAAAAACACCGGGATCAGGGCTGGCAGCGTGGGCAGGGCAACTTTGAACTAGCCACTAACTGCGACTATATTCACTTGGGTCAGCTGACCCAAGTGAAAGTCTCCGTAAGTGTCGGATTTCAAAGCTTGCCCTAAACGCCCACACAGTGCTGCCTGCCCCTGGATCCCGGTGTTTTTGGCTGTTGTTTGGAAGGGGAAAGCCAGATTCCGCGCCTAATGTGGAATCTGGCTTTGATTTTTTATGCATTTTGGCTCGTAACTGTGAAGGTACTGAACAGTTACGAAAAATGTATTTTTACCCCAGATCCAGGTTTCGGATATCTTCCGGGATGGGAGCTGTCAGGTGGAGCTTTTCGCCGGTGTAGGGTTGATACAGGGTGACTCCGTAGGCGTGAAGAGCTGCCCGGTGGAGTTGGGTCTGATCTCCGCCGTAAAGGGGATCGCCGAGCAGAGGGCACTTCAAGGTTGCCATGTGGAGGCGGATTTGGTGGGTTCTGCCGGTTTCCAGGTGGAGGGCGAAGCATTGGTTGGCTTTGCCGGTCCAGAGGGATTTATAGAGGGTTCTGGCGGGTTTGCCAAGAGGGGTAGGAATCATGCGCAGACGGTTTTCAGGATCAGGAGCCATTGGAGTGTCGATTCGAGTCCATCCGTCCGTATCTGCCGTTGTCTCGTATTCTTCCATCCGCCGGACGATTTCACTCCATCCGGGGAATTTTTCCACTTTGTTTTTTTCTTCGACGTCTTTCTTATGTTTTTCTTCTGCCTGACCTGTGTGTTCCGGAGTTCTTTCGATGTTTTTCAGATTACCCGTCTGGTTTTTGTGTTCACGGAATGGTTCTCTGCGTACAGGAATTTCTCCCTGCTCCTGTTTTTTGGTATCATCGTTCCATTTTACAGAAATCTCTGTCACGGCAAGATAGGTTTTCTGTAATTCTCCCCGCTCTCTCTGTTTTTGCAGTCTGGCGGCTGCGGTCTGGTTTTTGGCGAAGAGAACGATGCCAGAGGTGTCTTTGTCCAGGCGGCCGATGGGGCGAACAGTGTGGGGCTCCTGCCGAAAAGCATAGTAGGCACTTACCTGGTTTGCCAGTGTGTCTTCATAGTGGCCGCCCTGAGGGTGAGTGACCACACCTGCCGGTTTATTGACAGCTAAAAGGTCCTGGTCTTCGTAAAGAATATCCAGGACCTCTGTATTGACTGTCAGATGAGCGGAAGTCTGTGTTTCCGTCTCCAACAGGATCTCTATGATATCACCGGGCAGAGTTTTTTCTGTGACTCTGCACCGGGTACCATTTTTCCGGATTCCGTCAGGAAGGAATTTTGCACGGCTGATTTCTTTTTTTGTGAAACCTGCCTGTTTTCTCAATACTTCCTGTACGATTCCTCCTTCTTCCACCTGAAGGCTCCATACCCTCCGGCTCTCGTTACGCATCTGCCTCCGGCAGGGCGTATACATATTCTTTGAACATCCGACCACGCTGTTCGTAGTTGTCGAACTGTCCCCAGCTTGCACATGCCGGTGATAAGAGAACCGCATCGCCTTTGTTTGCTTTTTCGGCACAGATCTTTACGGCTTCTTCCAGATTATCAGCCAGAATCGTATTCATAAATCCACACTTGTGGGCGGTCTCTTCGATCTTTTCTCTCGTCTGACCAATCAGCACCAGGAAACGGACTTTTCCGTCAAAAGCTTCGATCCACTCGTCGTAAGAAGACTGTTTGTCATATCCTCCACCGATCAGCAGTGTCGGACGGTCCATGGCCTGGATTCCTTTGATAGCCGCATCCGGGTTGGTTCCTTTGGAATCGTTATAATATACCACTCCGTTTTTCTCTGTCACATATTCGATCCGGTGCTCTACTGCCACAAAGTTTTTCCACACTTTTTTTTGATATTTTCCACCGGAACACCTGCATAATATGCCATGGCTGCTGCCGCCATTGTATTTTTCGTGGTTATGTCGGCCAAGGATCTTCAGGCGGTCTGTGGTCGTGATCACGAATTCTTTTTCTCCGGCTCTTAAAACAATCTCTTTTCCTCTCAGAAAAATACCCTGTGGAAGTTCTCTGAGGCTGGAAAAATACACAACTTTTTGCTTTCACTTGTCCGCTTTCCCCAAAAGTTCTCAGCACCTCATCTTCATAATTCAGTACACAGACCTGATCTTTGGTCTGGTTGCCGGTGATCAGTTCTTTCACACGGATATATTCTTCCATCGTATGATGACGGTTCAGATGATCCTCTGTGATATTCAAAATTTGCACTGACTGCAGGCTGGAAGTCCTGGATGGTCTCTAACTGGAAGCTGCTGATTTCCGCCACTGTCACAGTCTCTTCTTTTGTGTCCAGAGCTACAGAATGTATACGGTGTTCCAATATTTCCAACCACATAGACACTGTCCAGATAATCACTCATGATTTTTCCAAGCATGGCAGTTGTCGTTGTCTTTCCGTTGGTTCCTGTGATCGCCAGGACTTTTCCTTTACCCATCTGATAAGCAAGTTCTACCTCACCCCAGATCGGAAGTCCCTGTGTGCGAAGTGTCTTCACAATCGGAAGATCCGTCGGAACTCCAGGACTCATCACTACCAGATCCAGTGTTTTTCTCGCCTCTTCAGACAGTTCTCCGAGAATAATATCCACATTCTCCGGCTGTTTCCAGTCTGGCTTTGATCGCCTCCGGATCCTGTTTGTCGTTTCCATCATAAATCACCGGACAAGCTCCCACTTTACAGAGCAGATCCGCTGCACCGATACCGCTGATACCGGCGCCAAATACTAATACACGTTTTCCTTCTAACTTCATGGTTCTCTCCCCGTTCTTTCAATGTGCTTAGAGTGCCAGCAGACCAATCATACACAGGATTGCTGTGATAATGGAGAAAACTGCCACAACTCTTGTCTCAGACCATCCACACAATTCAAAATGATGGTGGATCGGTGCCATCTTAAAGAATCTCTTTCCTCCGGTCTTTTTAAAATACGTAACCTGTATAATAACAGATGCCACCTCAATCAGATAAATAAGGCCTACCAGAATCAGAAACAGCGGCATCTGCAACATGTAAGCAGTACCTGCAACAAATCCTCCCAGTGCCAGTGATCCGGTATCTCCCATAAATACTTTCGCCGGAAATACATTGAACAGCAAAAATCCCATCAGTGCGCCGACAACCGCACAGGTAATCGGTTCAATACCGCTTTGTGTTCCCACTGCCACTACCGTAAAGAATGTTGCCACCATTACGGTTACGCTGGATGCCAAACCATCCAGACCATCTGTAAAGTTGACACCGTTTACCGTACCGATCACCGCTACAAATAAAAGCGGTACTGCCACCCAGCCGATATTCCAGTAATATCCATGACTGAAAGGTACCAGCAGTGTCAGTTTAACGTCAGTAAAGCGAATCAGATAAAAAGCAAAAATTGCAGTTACCACGATCTGGCCTGCCATCTTCTGTGCCGGAAGCAGTCCATCGGAGCGTTTCAGCACAACCTTCAGATAATCATCCAGAAATCCGATCAGACCAAATCCCAGCGTAAGAAATAAGATCGGAATGATCTTCGGATAATCTTTTATATAAAGCAAAGATGTCACTGTTACTGCAATCAGAAAGATCAGACCACCCATGGTCGGAGTTCCCGCCTTGGAAAGATGGGACTTCACACCGTCGGTACGTTCCGTCTGGGATGCTTTCAGTCTCCTCAGAAACGGAATAATCACTGGTGCCAGAATCACACTGATCACAAAAGAAATAATCACCGGTATCACAATTTTAAAATCCATACTTCACCTCGTACATTATGAACATTTTTCTGTTCAGTTTTTTTACGTTCTAAGTATAATACTTTTCCCTCTATTCATCAACCGTTATTCCACACGCTTCACACAAATGCTTCCGAAAATTCCGTGATTCTGTCATTCTGTTTTGCTCTCCTCCGTCACGACTGCTGTTTTATCTATTCCCAGATACGGCAGCACATTCTCAAAAATCGTTTTCATCACCGGGGCTGCTATTGTTCCGCCATAATAGATTCCCTGCGGATTATAGATGATACAGACCCCGAGGAGCACCGGATCATCGGCCGGAGCAAAACCGAGAAAAGAGGAAATATACCGGTTGGCACTTCTGGGCAATGTCTGAGAAGTAGCTGTTTTCCCGCCGATCCGATATCCTTCCACCTGCCCGTTTTTTCCTCCACCCTCTTTCACTACCATTTCCAGGGCATAGCGCATTTTCTCCGATGTCTGCCCCGAAAGAATTTTCTTTTTTTTCTCATATGAATACGTTTTTATGACCTTTCCATCCCGGTTTTGCACCTTTACTCCGAAATGGGGTGTGATCCTCTCCCCACCGTTGATCAGAGAGGCTGCTGTCGTTGCCAGCTGCAGAGGAGTAATCTGGAATGACTGACCGAATGCGATAGTTGCCAGTTCCACCTGTCCGATATTTTCTTCTTTATGCATAATGGTTCCCGCTTCCCCCGGCAGATCAATACCTGTTTTTTCCAATAAACCGAATTTTTGAAAATAATCGTAATATTTTTCCACACCCAGCCGTAATGCCACATCAATAAAAACCGGATTACAGGAATTTTCAATTCCCTGTACAAAGGTCTGTGCTCCATGTCCGGTCCTTCTTGCACAGTGAATCCGCCGATCTTCCACCACCCGAAAACCAGGACAGGAAAACTGATCCTGCAACGTTACCACACCGGCTTCAAGCCCGGCTGATGCCGTGATAATTTTAAATGTAGACCCTGGTTCATACGTGTCATTGATACAGGTATTTCGCCACATCCGATTTAGCGCATCCGTCCGTTCCTTCCGATCTGATACAGTCACAGACTCCGGCAGTGTGTACGGATCATTCAGATCAAATTCCGGTACATTTACACAGGCATAGATTTCGCCGTTTTGAGGATTAAGCAGAAGAACCGATACTTTCTCCGCTTCTTTTTGTTCCATCACACGTTCAGCCTCCTGCTGGGCATACATCTGCATATTATAATCCAGACTGATACAGAGATCGAATCCCTCTACCGGTTCCTTTCGTTTTTCCCCGATTCCATTTTGCTCGATTCCTCGGGCATCCGTTGTTGTGAGAATTGTCCCGTTGATTCCTTTTAACACTTCCTCGTATTTTACTTCCAGTCCGATGATTCCCTGATTATCTCCTCCGGTAAATCCAAGTACCCGGGAAGCAAGCCCGCCATACGGATAAAATCTTCGAAAATCCTCGTCCACTTTTACGCCGGCAAACTGATATTCCCGGATCTTATCCCCCACTTCTTTTTCCACATTTGTTTTTACTCTTTCGATCGAGGATATTTTATTCACCCGTTTTCGTGCTTCTGCCTCATCGATTCCCAACTCTTTTGTCAGCATCGCAATTACCTTTTCCGGTTCTTTGATCTGGCTGTGAATCACGGATATCGTACAAACTGTTTTATTATCTGCCAGTACAACTCCGTTCGCATCGAGAATTCGCCCTCTCGCGGCCTTGATCTTACGCTCTCTTTCGTGCAGATCATCGGCTTTTTTCGCATAATATTCCGACTGTACTACCATCAGATTGACCAATCGCCCTATCAAAACTGTCAGCATAAGCATACATCCCAGAAAAACCACCAGCGTTTTTTTCTTATGAAATATTTTATTTTTCGCCATAAAAACCCCGCAGAAGCTTTCCATTTAATGTATGGTCACTTCTGCGAGGTTATTCGTATTCCTGTTTTTACTTAATTTCCACTTTGTATGGCCGCTTCTTCATCAGTGATGCCTTCACTCTCCTGCTTATTGTCAAGCTTGGTTTCACTGTCATCCTCCGGCGGTGCAGCCGTTGTTGTATCATCGGTGCTGTCAGACTGTCTGTTGGACTCTGCCTGCTGATTGATCAGATTTTCCAGATAAGTCATCTTTGCATTTGCTTTATCCGTTACCTCTTCATCCTGGAAAATATTCAGATACGGAAGAATCTCTGTCATAACACCTTTATAAATATACTGTGCATACAGGCTGTCTGCCTGATATTCTGTATTTGGTTCATCAACAACCACATACACGACCACCTGCGGATCATCCAGCGGTGCGAAACCGATAAATGATACCAGATATTTTTTATCCTCACGGGGGTATTTCTGTGCAGTTCCTGTTTTTCCGCCCATACTGTAACCGTCTACCTTCGCTGCTGCTCCGGTACCATCAGACTCCATAACAGTCCCCATATACTGGCGGATCAGTGCTGATACATCACTGGATACAGTCTGTTTTGTTACTACAGGCTGCACATCTTTGATCACATCACCGTCCTCGTTCAATATTTTACTGACCACATGTGGCTGATAATAATATCCACCATTGATCACAGAACAGATTGCCGCAATCTCCTGAATCATCGTACAGGTATATCCCTGTCCGAAGGAAGCACTGGCAAGTTCGGTACTTCCCGATGAAAGACTTTCTTCGGTGTGAAGTATACCTGTTGCTTCTCCCGGAAGATCAATACCCGTAGTAGCACCGAAATTAAATATTTTCTGGTACTTCAGGAATTCCTCCGGTCCCAGAAGAGCGCCGATTTGCATCAGCCCATCGTTACAGGAATGCTTGATCAGATCTGACAGGGTTTCCGTTCCATGTGCTCCCGGATAGATAGAACATCTGATTCTGGTCCCGCCAAACATCTGGTAACCGTCGCAGACAAACGTATCCGATGGCTGCACCACATCCGCATCCAATGCTGCACCAATGGTCAGCGGTTTTACCGTTGAGCCCGGTTCAAAAGCATCGCTGATACAATAATTTTTCCAGATACCGTAAAGATTCTTCAGCATCGTACCATTATCCATCTCATTGATCTCATCCTGCGAATAATAGGAAGTAAGATCTCTTGGATTGTTCAGATCATACGGGTTATCCGTCGCCATGGCAAGAATCTCACCATTTTTCGGATTTGCAACAATGACACCTACATTTGCCGCTCCTTCAGCCCCTCTCGGACCATTTGCCATACCATCCATAAAATTGCTGATATATTTTTCTACTACCTGCTGAATATTAAGATCAATAGTTGATTCCACACTGTTGCCGTTAATCGGATCGATAATATTCTGTTCTACATCAGCATCTGAGTTGTAATATCCGAACTGTCTTCCGTTAACTCCGTTCAGAGTACTGGAATAATAGCCTTCGATTCCCCAGTCCGCGCTGTTTCCCGTATACGTAAATCCAACCAGATGACTGGCTGTGGAATTCAGAGGATATACTCTCCGGTAATCTTCTTCAAACCATACCCCTTTGATGTTCGAACGCTCTGCAATTTCTTCTTTTGTCAGTTTTTCTTTTGCTTCTTCGCCGGATACATCAGTATAATCTTCAAACGCTTTCTTCTGATTGATAGAAACATTGCTTTGCAAAATCTGATACTGACTGTCTTTTGTAGTCTCATCTTCCAGTTTTTTTCGAACAGTTTCTTCATCCAGCCCCATCACATCAACCAGCGCTTTTATGGTTGGTTCTACATATTCTTCTTTTGTGTTGACTACTTTGCAGTCCAGAATAACTTTATATACTTTCTCACTGGTCGCCAGTACTACCCCGTTTCTGTCTGTGATATCTCCACGTTTGAACGGAATCACACGGCTGTCGTACTTTTGCTGCGACTGACTTAATACCTGTTTGCTGTACTGATTTCCCTGGCTGGCATTGATCACTGTGATTCGTATACCTAAACCTACGAAAGCCAGTACGACCATTCCAAACAGCCATACCAGCTTCATACGCATCTTACTATTTATCTTTCTTGTTAAAAGGGGATTCCCCCTTTTCTTTCTTCTCTTTCTTTGCACGCAACCACCTTATTTTGTCGTATCAGGTACATCTTTATACTGACGTACATAACTGTTTCCTGCAGTATCAAACTGATAAATCTGATCTTCCTGCGGATAAGTCATCCCCAGTTCGTTCATCGCCTTATCTTTTATCTTTTCCAGATCTACTGATGAAATGACACTGTTGTATAATGCATCATTGTCTGCTTTCAGCTGACTCAGTTCTGACTCTGCAGTGGCAATCTCCTTTGTCTGTGTCGTGATTGCAGACTTCATCTGCAGATAACGGACACACATAAACAGAGCTGCCGCTGATACCACTGCCAGAAACATTACATAACCGCGGCTCATCGCTCTGGTTCTTGCCCGATTTCTGGAAGTTGTCCGACGAACCGGTCTCACTTCCGGTTCTTCCTGTGGTATGGCCTGAATCTTGCGGACAGTATTACCATCTATCACATACTGTTCCACTGTTCGTTCCGATCTGGAATTTACCCTTCTGTTTTGCTTTCTGGCCATTGTTGCTGTCTCCTTACTTAGCTTCGGATATCTGACGTTCAAATACCCGCAATTTTGCACTCTGTGAGCGACTGTTCCACTCCAGTTCTTCCTCAGATGGAAGAATCGGTTTTCTTGTTATCACTCTGCCCTTGGATACTTTTCCGCATACACACACAGGAAAGTTCGGCGGACAGGTACATGGATTTTCATTTCTTCGGAAAATCGTCTTTACGATACGGTCTTCCAGAGAATGGAAGGTAATAATGCAGATCCTTCCTCCGTCATTTAAAAAATCAATCATTCCATCCAGCGAATCACGCAGAACGTCAAGCTCATGATTCAGTTCAATCCTGAGCGCCTGAAATGTTCTCTTGGAAGGATGTCCGCCCGTTGCCCGGACTTTCATCGGAATGGCTCTTTTTATAATCTCCGTTAATTCTCCTGTGGTATGAATCGGTGTCTCCTGTCTTGCCAGACAGATATGTTTTGCAATATTTTTCGCAAACTTGTCCTCTCCATAGTCACGAATAATCCTGTACAGTTCACTCTCGCTATAAGTATTTACGATATCTTCCGCTGTTTTGGTCTGCCGCTGATCCATACGCATATCCAGAGGCACATCCTCCCGGTACGTAAAACCGCGTTCTGCATGATCCAGCTGATAGGAAGATACTCCCAAATCCAGCACAATACCATCAACAGAGTTGATTCCCCTTTTTTTTAATTCCGGGACCATGTGGCAATAATTACTGCGAATGATCATCGTGCGATCCTGATAGTCCCGCAGTCGTTCACTTGCCGCCTGTATTGCCGCATCGTCCTGGTCTATTCCTATTAATCTCCCCGTGGCAGATAATAATTTGCATACTTCCGAGGCATGTCCTGCCCCTCCCAAAGTTCCGTCAACATAGATGCCGTCCGGCTTCACATTCAGATTGTCTATGGTCTCTTTCAGTAATACCGATTTGTGTTTAAACTCCATCTAACACTCTTACTCCTTTTTTCACCGGATCTAGATGATAATTCCCATCTCCTGCATATCTTCTGCAATCGCATCCATATCATCATAGTCATTATTTTCACTCCACTTCGCCTTGCTCCAGACTTCGATCCGGTTCAGATTACCGGTGAGTACCACATCTTTCTCCAGACCTGCAAATTCCCGTAACGTTGCCGGTACCAGGATTCTCCCCTGTCGATCCAGTTCACATGTTGTCGCACCTGCCACAAAGAATCGTGAAAATTTTCTCGCATTTTTGTTTGTAAGCGGTAAAGCTTCCAGTTTCTTCTCAAAGATCTTCCAATGTTCCATAGGATAAATAGAAAGGCAGCCGTCTAAACCCTTTGTTAACACGAATTCATCTCCCAGTTCTTCGCGAAACTTAGACGGAATAATCAATCTTCCTTTTGCGTCAATTGTATGACTGTATTCTCCCATGAACATAGAATCTACCCTCTTTGAGTGCCGGGGAATTCCCCGGAATCATGAAATAAACGGTTCTCCCCAACCTTTTATTTCAGGTGCTTTCTGGAATCGGCTGCCACACACTCTCCCTTTCGCACCACTTTTCTCCACTTTCTACCACTTATGCTCTTTATTCTAAACCAAATGCAGTAAGAATACAAGGGGAAATTTTGGAAAAAAAATGAGGAAAAGCTTATCTTTTCCTCATTTTTCTGCATTTGTAACTGCCCGGTACCATCGCGGGATACTGCCTGTCGAACAGTTGCCTATATTTTTTCTGTTTATTCACTTATACATTGAAACGGAATAAAATTACATCTCCGTCTTTTACCACATACTCTTTTCCTTCCATGCGGACCAGACCTTTTTCTCTTGCTCCGGCATAAGAACCGGACTCCAGAAGGTCTTTATAGTTGACAACTTCTGCCTTGATAAATCCTCTCTCAAAGTCGGTATGGATCTTTCCGGCTGCCTGCGGTGCCTTTGTTCCCACTTTAATCGTCCATGCACGTGTCTCATCCTCACCGGCAGTCAGATAACTCATCAGTCCCAGCAGTTCATAACTTGCTTTTATCAGTTTCTCCAGACCGGATTCCTGAATTCCCAGATCATCCAGGAACATTTTTTTCTCATCATCTTCCAGCTCGGCGATCTCCTGTTCGATCTCCGCACAGATAACAAACACACCACTGTTCTGCTCTTTTGCCAGTTCCCGGACAGCCTGTACATGCGGGTTTGAAGCACCATCGTCTGCCAGATCATCCTCCGAAACATTTGCTGCAAAGATAACCGGTTTTGCTGTCAGCAGATTATACTCCTGCAGCCATGCCTCTTCGTCTTCGTTTTCTGTTTCCAGGGTAATCGCCGGTTTTCCGTCTTCCAGATGTGCTTTGATTCTCTGCTGCAGTTCCAGCTCTTTCGCTGCTGTCTTATCCATTCTGGCTGCCTTGGTTGTCTTGGCAATTCTTCTCTCCAGAATCTCCAGATCCGAGAAGATCAGCTCCAGGTTGATCGTCTCAATATCACGTACCGGATCAATCTTTCCATCTACATGGATAACATTGGAATCTTCAAAACATCGAACCACATGAACGATCGCATCCACCTCTCGGATATTCGCAAGGAACTGATTGCCCAAGCCTTCTCCCTTGGAAGCGCCTTTTACAAGACCTGCAATGTCCACAAACTCAATCACCGCCGGAGTCACCTTCTTGGAATGATAAAAATCTCCTAACAATTTCAGTCTCTCATCCGGCACTGCCACAATACCCACATTCGGATCAATCGTACAGAACGGATAGTTGGCAGATTCAGCCCCTGCCTTTGTCAGTGAATTAAACAAGGTACTCTTTCCCACATTCGGAAGCCCAACGATACCTAACTTCATACTATATACCTCTTTCCTAAATTTCCTTTATTTTATAGCCTTTTGCTCTTCGCAATCGCATCGAGTGCCACAATAAACGCCATTTACACAACACCATAAAGTCTATCATATTTCCCCCACACAGGCAAGTTTTCTTTTCTCCCCATTTGAATCCCCTCCCCATACCAGCATCCTTCCCCCTTTGAACACCCAGCCGTCAGCCTACCCCATCCTCCACCAACCGCCCGCTAGTACATCGTTTCGTAAATAACTGTATTATTCACGCAGGATACGGATTCGAGTGTGCAGTTCAAAAAACGTAGGCGTAGCGGGCTACGCTGAGGCTTTTTGAACTGTGCAATCGGATTCGTAGACAAGTGAATGATACAGTTATTTCGAAAACGA
>ENA-OPZZ01000228-OPZZ01000228.1-human-gut-metagenome-genome-assembly--contig:-NODE-228-length-45175-cov-4.371049_pt1 | contig 45175 bp, 34 predicted proteins | sample MGYA00242487_ERZ504511 | MGnify/ENA primary metagenome ERZ504511 (study PRJEB26092, sample SAMD00036241) | human gut metagenome | host: Homo sapiens | study: EMG produced TPA metagenomics assembly of... | reverse complement strand
ATATGAATTCTGCAACAAAAATGAATTTCAATAAATGGTTCGGCTACTAACTGGCGTATGCAATCATATTTTTGGACGTCTCAATTATGCTTATCGAGGAAAATATTTGTTCGAAGCGAATGTTCGTTATGATGGTTCTTCCCGTTTTTTCTCCTGATTCACGTTGGGGAGCATTTCCTTCTTTTCTCTCTTGGATGGCGTCTCTCGGAAGAATATTTTATGGCCGGAACAAAAGATTATTTGTCAAATTTAAAATTAAGGCTCTCATATGGAAAGTCTGGAAATAATCGAACTTCAGATTATGCATGGCAGGGTACTTATGGTACAGCACCTGTTGTAATTGACGGTAAACAAACCATGGGGTTAGCGGTTTCAAAAATAGGAAACAACTATCTTGAATGGGAGTCTACCAAAGCTTTGAATGTAGGATTAGACTTTGGTTTCTTTGACAACCGATTGACCGGTGAGGTGGAGTATTATAATAAAAATACGACAGGTATTTTGTTTACTCCTTCCATTTATATGACGATGGGCTTTAAAACAGCAGCTACTGAGAATATAGCGGAAGTAAATAATAAAGGATTGGAAGTATCAATAAAGTGGAATAGTCATATACATGATTTCTGTTATAGTTTGGGAGGAAACTTTTCTTACAATAAGAATAGAGTTGAGAAATACAAAGGTGCATTGCAAAAGTATTGGGGAGAAGATGGACAATATGTAAATAACTTTGCAGAAGTTTCAGAAAATGGGTTTGGTGGTAGAATTGCTGAAGGGTATATGTTAGGTGAAACTTACATATATAAAGTATACCGTGGTAACGGAAATTATGATGGCAGTGGCATTTTAGACCTTAATGCCGGTCCGAAGGATGGTGTTATACGCACAGAGCAGGATATGGCGTGGGTAAAGATGATGATGGAATCCGGATATAAGTTTGCTGGAAATACGCAAGTCGCTAAGAACCAGTTGTGGTATGGTGACTTGATCTATCAGGATACAAATGGTGATGGTAATTATGGTGATTCTAACGATCAAGATTTTTCGGGACATTCTAATATGCCCAAATATTATTTTGGCTTTAATCTTTCCTTGTCATATAAAAATTTCGATTTCTCTGCTTTATTATCTGGAGCTGTCGGCTTCCATTTGATTTGGGTCACACAACCTGCTTTTACTACAGGCTATAACTCTTATCAGTTTATTGCTGATGATCACTATTTTTACGATCCGGAAAAGCCGACAAGTCCCAAAACCAATCTTACTGCAACTTATCCTCGTTTGGGTAATAAAAATGGAGTATCCAGTGACTTTTGGGAATACAGTGGTAATTATCTAAAGTTGAAAAATATACAGATTGGATATACTTTGCCACAGTATATCACAAGGAAGGTTAAGATTGAAAAGGTACGTCTGTATGCCAGTGCAGATAATCTAAAGACATGGACGAAATTTCCCGGAATGGATCCGGAAATTGGGACTAGCATTACCTATCCTTTGATGAAACAATGTGCGTTTGGTTTACAATTAACTTTTTAATAGCTATATATGAAACAAATTATATTTATATCATTGTTGTGTGTGTGTGCAATCTCATGTATTGATTTGGATACAAAATCTACGGCAGCCATAGGTAGTGCACAAATGTGGACTACAGAGGATTTGGCAGATGCAGGAGTTGCGGGTATCTATAAGGTTTTCTACCCTAATTCGGCGGTTACCACTGTTCCGGGAAAGATAGAAGCTATAGGACGTTTTAGGGTTGAAGCTGTCTCGTTTACAAGTAATGCACAGCATGAACCCTATCTGAAAAATATGTCTCCATCGGCAAGTGATGAATTCTTTGCTAACGAATGGAAAGCTGCTTATGAAGGCATTTATCGATGTAATGATGCAATAGCTAATTTACACAAAGCAACTATGTCGGAGGCTAAATATAAGCGCTTGGTGGCAGAATGTAAACTTTTTGCGTGCTTAATTTTTACTATTGGGTTAAAATGCTCTCTTTCAGGGAGTACCAATATATCTAGAACCGTTTGTGACAACTGAATGTACGAAAACACAAAACACAGTGGATGAAGTGTGGCAGGCTGTATTAGATGACTTGGATGATTGCATTGCAGAAGAAAATTTGCCCAATAATACATTAAAAGAAAACTATGGGCGTCCTTCTAAGGGATCGGCTTATGCATTACGTGGTATTGTGTATATTTGGAAAAAAGATTACAAGAAGGCGATAGCGGATTTTGAGCAGGTAGGAAAATGTGGTTATGGATTATGGGAAGGAGAATATATAGATTTCTTTAAGAAAGAAAATGAACGTGATAAAGAAATGATATTCCCTATTCAGTTTGATGCAGTTGTAGGATATAGTGATTGTATACAGGCTATATTTGGTTTGCCGTTCTACCTTACAGTCAGTGACTTTTATACAGCCGAATGCTGATTTTGTGGATTCCTATCAGAATGCCGATGGCTCTCCTTTCAAATGGACTGATATTTTCCCCGATTGGGATAAATTGACGCCTGCGCAAAGGGAGATATTTTTTGTCCGAGATGGAATGAATACAAATATGAATACTGATTTCCAAAATGCGAAAAAATCCATTATCGGACGAGTGTCGCAAGCCATTTGGGATAAATATTATTTGAATGAGGGGAATGAAGCTAGAATTCTTACGGCATACTCTACCCGTGATCCACGCTTGATGCAGACTATTTTTGCTCCTTCTACCACTACACTTTGTTATGCTAATACAGGAGGTAAACAATCTGCTAAAACAGTTCGTTGGCCTTTTCTGATTGCTGGAAATGGAGATGCTGCTGGTGACCACTGGCCTGATGCACGTTACTATTGTAATTACACTTATCGAAAGTTTGTGGTGACGGATGACAGTAACCTTAACCGTATCATTTGTGATGAAGATTGGCCTTTGATTCGTTATACGAATATCTGGTTATTATATGCGGAGGCGTTAAATGAAGACGGACGTTTAGGGGATGCAATCAGTGTAGTGAATAGAATTCGTGAACGTGCTCATATGCCGTTACTTACTAATGGTGGTAGTGGTTACAATGCAGTAATGGGGAAAGAAGATATGCGCAAGCGTATTCAGTACGAACGTCGGGTTGAGTTGTGTGCTGAAGGCATAAACTTTCTCGACGAAGTGCGGTGGGGAACTTATAAAGAGACGAAGTTTCAAGGAAAAGAATCCAACAGTTTCAAAAATATGTGGGGAACTGTTGGTCATGGTATGTGGTATTGGAATGATTATCTGTGGCCTTGGCCGGTTCCCATGGCAGAGGTGCAGCGTAATCCGAATCTTGTTCCTACTCCGGGATGGCTTTATTAAAGAATGAATAATATGAAATTTAATTAATAAAATGAAGATAATCATGCATTTAAATAATATAATTATTTTACTGTTTTGTTTGGCGATCAATTGTTTTGCTTGTTCGGATGAGGAGGTAAAGTCTATAACCTCTGATTTCCCCAAATCGGGAAGAAATGCCCCATCCGTGTTTGTTGCTAAAAGAGGGGGAAGAGGAAAAGATAAAACAAAATCTACAAAATTCACTCGAATTGAAAAGAGTGAGTGAGAAAGTTTTTATTCAAGCTAATAAATGTGTAAATACTCCTCCTTCTGAATATGTATTGACGGGTACACGTTTACTTTATGTATCTCGCCAGGTATTGCAGAATCTTTATTCTTTGTCTTATGCTTATAGGATGAGTAAGATGGATCTTTATCTGAATAGAGCTATTTCAGAACTGAATGCAGTATGTGCATTCAAGGACTGGCATCCGTCGCATTATTTGGATGTAGGTGAGATGACAATGGGCGTAGCTATCGCTTATGATTGGCTTTACCAATATTTGCCGGAAGAGACTCGGTTACTTGTTGAAAAGAGTATTGAAGAAAAAGCTTTTGATACGGCTTTGGATAAAGAGTATGATAGTTTTTACAATGGATCTGGTAATTGGAATCAAGTATGTAATGCCGGATTGGTATTTGGGGCACTGGCTATTTACGATAAAGCTCCTGAAAAAGCCCAAAAGATTATAGATAAATGTTATGCGACTATTCCTCGTGCTTTGGAGGCTTACAAACCTGACGGCACCTATGGAGAAGGTTTCATGTATTGGGATTATGGAACAAGTTTTCAGGCTATGCTTAATTGTGCATTAGAAACTGTCGGTATGACGACTTTTGCAGATGCGAACGCTTTTGAGAAATCAGCAGAATATTATTTCCATATGGTAGGACCTTCCAGGAAGTGTTTTAATTATTCAGACTGTTCGGAAAAGGTGAGTACCAGTACGGCTATGTTTTATTTTGCCGCTAAAAAACAGGATCCTTCTTTGCTTTATTGGGAAATGGAACATATTAAAAATAATCTGGAAACCAATCGATTGCTTCCTTCTGTCTTGGTATATACAAAGGATTTGGATATATCTTCTATCCCTATCCCTGTTAAAAAAACTTATTTTGGTGTCGGTCTGACTCCCGTATATTTGACTCGTTCGGCTTGGGGGGACAATAATGCAGCTTTTTTTGGTGTAAAAGGAGGGAAACCGGATACTAGTCATGGGCACATGGATATAGGTTCTTTTGTATACGAAGTAAATGGTGTGCGATGGAGTGTTGATCTTGGGAATGCCAATTATGAGAGTGTAGAGGCTAAAACAAAAGATTTCTGGACGATGACTCAAAATTCGAATCGTTGGAGATTGGGGCGTTATGCAACTACGAGCCATAGTACTTTCTTTATAAATAATAGTCCTCAAAAAGTGGATGGTGCTGCTGTCTTTACAGAGACATTTGATGAAAAAGGTCAGCGGGGAGCTGAATTGGATTTAAAAGACACTTATAGCTATAATGCTGTGAGCGGTAGTAAGTTTTCATTAAATAAGTTCAAACGTAGAATTTATTTGTCTGATGATCGGAGTCTGACAATTGTGGATACTTTAAGAGCTGATGAAGGGTCAGCTTCTGCACAATGGCGGATGATTACAAATGCAGCTGTTACAATGGATAAAGACAAGAAAGAGTTTCTACTGACACAGGATACTAAACAATTGCGTGTTTGGGTGGAGTATGTCGGACTAAATCCCGAAGCGAAAAGTACTACGATTAATGCTAATACTAGTTTGGGGGAAAATGCGATAACGCCTGCTGCTACTGCCATTATATATCAGATAAGTATTCCAAAGAAAGATGTAGTGCTGAAAGTACATTTAGAACCCAAACAATAGTATCATGAAACACTTGTTGATTATTTTATTATTTTTTCTGATTGCGGGAAGCTGTCAGAAGCGTCAGGAAGAAGAGTCTATGAAACAATTGATAGACAGAGTTATGCCTGTTGCTGTAGAACAATACAAAGGTATGGCTCAATTACTTCCAGAGGGGCAATTTCCTCGGTCCATAAGTGAGGATGGTAGACTAAAAACATCTAATAAATATTGGTGGTGTAGTGGATTTTATCCTGGAACTCTTTGGTATTTGTATGAGTATTCCGGTGATGAGGATATTTATCATTTGGCTGAAAAGTATACAGAAATGCTAGATTCCATTAAATATGTGACGAGTGATCATGATGTAGGATTCCAGTTGTTTTGCAGTTATGGTAATGGTTATCGTATTACCCGTTGTCCGGAATATAAGGAAGTATTAGTTCAGGGAGCAAAATCTTTAGCTACTCGTTTTCATCCTGTGATTGGGTGTATACAAAGCTGGGATTTTGATGATCCGGAATGGAGATTTCCTGTTATTATAGATAATATGTTAAACTTGGAACTCTTGATATGGGTGGCTGAACAAACCAACAATGATTCATTATATCATATCGCATGTAGTCATGCCAATGTCACTAAGAATAATCATTTTAGGAAGAATTTCAGTTGTTATCATTTAGTAGATTATGATCCTGCTGATGGGAGTACCCGGAAGAAGCAGACTGTTCAGGGGGTTAGTGATGAATCTTCATGGGCGCGTGGACAAGCATGGGCACTCTATGGATATAGCATGATGTATCGTTATACAAAAGATGATAATTATTTGAATCAGGCCAGAAACATTGCAAACTTTATAATGAATCATCCTGCTATGCCTCAAGATGGTATACCATATTGGGATTTTGATTCTTCTGCAATTCCGGATGATTATCGCGATGCTTCGGCTGCTGCTATTATGGCTTCAGGATTAATAGATTTGAGTAAATATGTATCTGAAAAGGAGAAAAACAGATATATAAATTTTGCTCAGAAACAATTGAGGACACTGTCGTCTGAAGAATACTTAGCAAGAGGTGGAACCAATCATTGTTTTTTGTTAAAACATAGCGTTGGTAGTTTACCGGGAAAATCAGAGGTTGATGTTCCACAAACTTATGCTGATTATTATTTTATTGAAGCTTTATTGAAGTATAAAAAAGAAGTATTGGACGAATAAGTTATATTTATGATACATTGAAACAGTCAATCGAAAGCATATATACAATCATTAAATCAATGTAAGATACTGATACAGGCTTTTGCAGTCATAAATTCCGGTCTATTTGGAAATAGCTAGTCGTTTCTTCTTGATTAATAATGATGTATTCCCCAACAAATATAGCCGGGTGTGAAATACAACTCGGCTATATTTGTCTTGAAACTTTTCTATAAGGAATATCTAATTTCATTGCTAATAGGAAAATTCTTATATTTGCTGCAACTAATACTTAAACACAATAGTTGCAAATGGAATTTACAGAAGAGCAAATACTGTTGAGAGCTTTGTCACGAGGAGATGAGAAAGCTTTTGAGGTTTTGTTTATGCGTTATTTCCCGAGAGTGAAACGTTTTATATCCGGTTTGCTTCAGGATGATATAACGGCCGAGGACTTTGCACAAGATATTCTCCTCAAACTATGGCAGAAGCGTGAGGAGATGGCAAAAATCGAAAATCTGAATGCCTACCTTTATCGGACTTCCCGGAATGCTGTGTACCAGCATTTACGACATATACTTTTGGTGAATGAATATGGAGAAAAGCAACAGGAGAATCTTTCCCGTCAGCAGAATGAGGGTGCGGGAAACATCGAAGAAAATATGTTTGCTGAAGAATTACTGTTGTTGATACAGCATACGGTAGAGCAAATGCCCGCCCAACGAAAAAGAATTTATGAGATGAGCCGTAAAGAAGGCAAAAACAATGATGAGATAGCGCAACTGCTTGCAATAAACAAACGGACTGTAGAAAACCATCTCACACAAGCATTGGCTGATATCCGCAAGATGCTGAAGCACTTTTATCTTTTCTAAATAAAACCACTTCCTATTGACAAAAACTCTTCTTTTATTCTCCTTTCTCAAAAAAAGTAGAAAAAATAGCTTTTAGACTGTGTGTGTATTCTATCTCGTGCATCTTATTAATAAACGGATAAAATCATGAAGAAGAAAAGCATATCAGAACTAATACATTTTTTTTGTTCGCCATCCCCTGCAAAACTCCTTGCAGATGAAGTTTTGGCGTTGGCTGGTTTCTCCTGCTGATGCAGAAGATAAAGAAGAAGCTATACAGGAAGAGTGGATGAATATCATCGCTGAACCTGATGAGGCTACCCGGCGTTCATGGTATGAGGTCCGGCGTAAAGCGGGACTTGCAAATCCGATAATAAAACCGCATTGGGAAATCAAACCACTTCTTCGCATTGCTTCTATGATATTAATCCCCTTATTTTCAGTGCTATTATCGTGGTATTATATAAATGATTATACTGATTCTTGCAAATTGGTAGAATATATTGTTCCCATGGGTGAACGGGGAGAATTGACTTTGCCGGATGGGACAAAGGTACAGATCAATTCGGAGAGCAGTATCATTTACCCGAAAAGCTTTCGAGGCGATACACGTACTGTTTATCTTTCCGGAGAGGCGAATTTTGATGTCCATAAGGATAAGAAACATCCGTTTATTGTCAAGACATCTTTGTTATCAGTTCGTGCTTTAGGTACGAAGTTTAATATACAGGCATATTCGGAAGACAGGAAAACGATTACAACTCTTGAAAATGGAAAAGTGCAAATCAATAACCTGCTGGCACCAGACAGCTGTTTTATTCTTACTCCCGGTGAACAACTTGAATACAATCACCTGACTAAGAATTATGAAAAACGAAAAATAGATGTGATGATGGCTTCCGGTTGGACACGTGGTGAATTGAATTTTGTCGATTGCCATCTGGAGGATATTCTGAACACATTGGGACGACATTATAATGTAGAAATAAAGGCAGAACCGCATTTATACACAAATGATTTATATACCATTAAGCTTAGAAAGGGCGAACCTCTTCAAGCAGCAATTCATATTGTAACAATGACCGTCGGAGGTATGGAAAGCAAGGTCACAGACAATAAGGTTGTGATACTGACAGCTGCTTCACCGGCGAATAAGAGTAAGAAAGGAGGTACCCATCCATAAAAAGGTTGGACAAAACTGATCCTTTTGTCCAACCCGAAATAAATACCGTTATCATTTAAAATTTTAGGAAATAGTGAACCTTAAATGTAGTATTCATTTAATATACAAAAGTATGAATTTTAATTCTTATTTTACTATAAAACATACCAGTAATTTGCGTATTTTATTGTTAACCTTATTCTTTATAGTCCCTTTGGGTACTATCTATGGGCAGAATCAGTTGATTACTATTGCCGGAAAAAATATAACTTTGTTGAAAGCTTTTGATGCTATTGAAAGTCAGACTCAATTAAGCATTACTTATAGTCGGACTAAAATAGATGTGAATCGGACATTGAGTGTTGATTTTAAGAAACAAAAACTCTCTATTGTTTTGGATAAGTTGCTCGCGGGAACGGGGTTTACTTACAAGATAGAAAAAGGGTATATCGTTCTGGTTCCCGTACCGGTAAAACAAGAGCAAACGGAAGCAACTTCGAAAAAGATACAAGGAGTGATTGTAGATACGAATGGAGATCCGGTGATTGGTGCCAGTATTCAGGAGAAAGGAGTGGCCGGGAAAGGTACAGTGTCTGATTTGGATGGAAAATTTAACCTGTCAGTTGCGTCAAATGCTGTATTACTGATTTCATATATCGGTTTTCAGTCTCTTGAAGTAAAGGTGGGAAATCGGACAAGCTTGTCTTTGGTATTAAAAGAAGATCATCAGTTGCTGGATGAAGTAGTCGTTATCGGTTATGGAACAATGGAGAAACGTGCTGTGACCAGCTCCATTACTTCCATATCTTCAAAAGATTTAGTGACTGGATTGGGAGGCTCTACCATTGCGACTGCTCTGAAAGGAAAAATCTCCGGTATGAATGTTTCCGAGACCTCCAGTCCGAATGCCTCTGCTAGTTTCCAGCTTCGTGGGGTAGCTTCCATCAATGCTTCTTCTTCCCCTTTGATTGTGATAGACGGAATTCCTGGTGGTGATTTGCGTTCTATCAGTCAGGAAGATATTCAATCCATTGATGTTTTGAAGGATGCCTCTGCAGGTGCTATTTACGGAACAAGGGCAGCTGGTGGTGTCATTCTCGTGACTACCAAGAAAGCGAAAGAAGGTCCTATCACATTATCATATACAGGCGAGCTGTCCACCGAACAAGTTTCCAGAAGACCACAGGTCCTGGATCGCGATGCTTTCGTGAGGTTCGGTGTAGGAACAGATTTGGGAGCGTCTACCGATTGGTACGGTGAACTTTTAAATGAGGGAGCACTTTCCCAGCGCCATGTTGTCACCCTTTCGGGAGGGGGACATACAGCCAGAATATATGCCACTATTATGGCACAGGATCAGAAAGGTATTGCGATAGGCGATAATCGTAAAGATTATTCGGGGCGTATCAATGCAAACTTTAATCTTCTCAATGACTTGCTGGAAATAGGCTTACATACAGAATATCGTGAAGCACATCGGGATCAGCGGAGCAGTAGTTCCTGTTTCGACATGGCATTGAAGATGAATCCAACGGAACATGTTTATGATAGTACTAGTGAAACAGGCTATAATGTATTGGTTGGTGGTAGTGAATATTACAATCCATTAGCGGAAGTTATGCTCAAGCAGACGGATAATGTTGATAAATGGCTCAAGGCGGATGCTACGGTAAAGCTCAATCTGCCTGCCGGATTTTCGGCACAAGCCACTCTCGGATGGGAAGATCGCCAGTATCAACAGACGCATTATGTATCCGCATTACACAGAACGTCTTTGAATGGAAGTTATAAAGGAAAGGGATTTCACGGATATAGTAAAACAGTCAATGTTTCTTTTGAACCTACCATTAATTTCATGCGTGTTTTTGCAGATGACCATACAGTCAGTGCGGTGGCCGGATATAGCTATTGGGAAAACAATTCTGAAAATTTTGATATGTCTAACTACGATTTCCCTGTGGATGGAGTAGGAGCTTGGGATATGGGAACAGGTAGCTGGCTTTCTGACGGAAAGGCGGCTATGTCGTCCCACAAATATCCTCGTGAACGTCTTATCTCCTTCTTTGGTCGGGCGAATTATAGCTATAAAGATCGTTATATGGTTACTGGAAGTGTCCGTCATGAGGGATCTTCCAAATTTGGAAAGAATCATCGCTGGGGAACATTCTGGGCTGTATCAGGTGGATGGCGTATATCCAATGAAGCCTTTCTGCGTGATGTCAGTTTTCTTGATGACCTCAAAGTACGTGTCGGTTATGGTGTGACGGGAAATAACAATTTCTCTGCAGGAGCATCCACGGCCATGTACTCCTCCAATTCAATGTGGCCTTATAACGGTACATGGATTACTTCTTATGGACCGGCTCGTAATGTCAATAATGACTTGCATTGGGAAAAGAAAGCAGAGCTTAACATCGGTTTGGATTATGCGTTTCTGAATAACCGGCTTTTTGGAAAGTTCGATATATATAAAAGAAGAGTTTCCGGAATGTTATACAATATCAGTGTACCCAATCCTCCCGCCGTTTACGAGAAAACGACCATGAATTATGGTAATCTTGAGAATACCGGATGGGAGTTTGAGATTGGCGGAGTGCCTGTTAAAACGAAAGACTTTAACTGGACAACTACCATGCGTCTATCCCATTCTTCTTCCAAAATTACCTCTTTGTGGGGGAATAATACTTACCAGGATCGTGTAGGATTCCCGTCACCGGGAACGAACGGATCAGCCGGAAGAATTGAAGCAGGAACAAAGATCGGAAGCTATTATATCTGGAAATATGCCGGTATCACGGATAATGGAAGATGGCTTCTGTATGATAAGAACGACAATGTGATTCTTAGCGATAAGAAGACCTATGATGACAAGCGGTACATCGGTAATGCTATTCCTGCATTGATGGTATCATGGGATCATACCTTCACTTACAAGAACCTCTCTTTAGGTATCAACCTGCGTAGCTGGATCGATTTCGACGTGTTTAATACCATAAATATGTACTATGGACTTTCTGAAGTAGCAGGCCAGAACGTTCTTCGCAATGCGTACATTGACAACCGGCACATCAAAGAAGTAAAGCAGCTTTGCGATTACTGGCTTGAGGACGGCACTTTCTTAAAGATAGACGCCATTAGTCTGGGATATTCTCTTAACATGAAAAAGTGGCAGAAATATATAGATAAGATTGATCTTTACCTGACCGTCCGGAATGTGGCATGTTTCACGAAATATTCAGGACTTAATCCGGAAGTGAATGTCAACGGACTGGACCCTGGTTATGAATGGTTTAATAATATTTATCCTGAAACTCGTAGATATACCGTTGGTATGAAAATCCAATTCTAATATTAAAGTACCTATAAACTAATAAAATGATATGAGACGAAATATTTTAATCATTATCTCCTTCCTCACCCTTCTGGTGTCATCCGGTTGTACAAATCTGGATGAGAAGTGGTATTCCGAAGTCACTCCGGACACTTATTTCACGTCTAAGGAAACTGTTTATTCTTTCTTGGTACGCTCTTTCACACATTGGCGTTGGTTTCACGGATTCGACCGTGCCATTCTTCAAGAATGTACAACAGATGAGATGTGTGTCACACAAAAAGGAATACATTACAATGATGTCAGATATTCCCAACTGCAGCATCACGACTGGACACCTCTTCACCCCAACAACGAAGAAACCTGGCGTGGGGTAGGCATGGGAGTGGCAATGGCTTTAGCTTGTAAGGAAGACTTATCCGGTGTGGATTATGTATCACTGGGCATGACGGAAGAATTGAAAGCAGATCATCAGATGCAACTTCAGACATTGGTTGCCTATTTTTATCTGCGGGGACTTGATTTCTATGGGGGTATGCCTATTTACCGGCGCTCTACTACCGAGGAAGTTCCACGTTCCACTGCACGCGAAACCTTTAATTATGTGGAAGAACTGTTGCTTGCCGCTATTCCCAAATTAGAGAAAAAAAGAGCAGATATGCTGGAAGAAGGCTATTTACGTCAAGGAACTGCCGCCGCCCTTCTTGCTCAGTTATATTTTAATGCGGAAGTCTACATGGGAGAGAACCGTTTTGCTGAATGTGCGCAGGTCTGCCAGGATCTATTAGATGGCAAATACGGTTATTACGAATTGGAGGAAGACTGGTTCGGTCCTTTCACTTTCGACAATAATAAATCTAAGGAAGTAATGTGGTCTGTTCAGTCGCAATATGCAAAAGGCACTTTGTTTCAATGGCAGTTCGAACGCTATAATCATTATAATGCAAAGAACTATTTTGATCTAAGCGGCTATTCTTCTACTAATGGTATGCATCTTCAGCCGTCTCTTAAACCCAATGGCGATCCCTATACGGATAAGCTTGGGCGACCTTTTGCCAAATTCAACAATAAAGATCTTCGTAAAAAATTGTACTTGTATAAAGGGAATGGAAAATACGAAGGAATGTTCCTTTATGGAAAATTACAGCGTACATCAAGAAGTGGTACAGAGGTGAAGTGTACGGGACTGTACGAATATCCGGGTGAGGTTCTTGAATTTGTCGATCAGGTGGCACAATTCAAGAAAGTGAAAGATGGAGAATATTCTTCAGTGAATGAGCTTCCCTCCAATATAAGTACCGGGGAAGAGAATTCCGGAATACGTTTGTGCAAACTACCGGTTCCCGACAATATCGACAAAAACCATTGCTTTTAATCCGGATTATCCGGTTATTCGTTTTTGCTGAAATCTATTATATGCTTGCTGAATGTAAATATAGAAGCGGCTATAAAAAAGAAGCAGCCAATCTTTTTCAATGAAGTGCGTAAACGCAATTTCGAGAATAAAGCCGATCCTGATCCGGTGACCGAAACGAATATCGACAAGTACCGGATTCTTGATGAGTGGATGGTCGAGTTTCTGGGTGAACAGCGTCGTCGTACCGATCTTCGTCGTTGGGGGTTGTATACAACAGGTTCTTGGTGGGATCATAAACCTACTAACGACGATCATTATGAGCTTTTTCCTATTCCGGAAAAGTCAATTTCTGTCAGCAATGTCTTGAAGCAAAATCCGGGATACGGAGGCGGCAATGAAATGACTAAAGAAGAAGCCGGTATCTATAGTGTGAAGCAAATCGATTAATCAACTATTAAAGAATAATATAATGAATAGCAAGATATTTTTTTTAGGAGCCATCATGTTGCTGCCTACATTCGCAAGTTGCCAACAAGAAAAGCCTTTTCCTGATGATGCAGTAGATAAAGTGTATGAATACCTTCCGGAGTGGCAGGCAGGTTATTTGGATATTCATCAGATTAGTACCGGAAGAGGTAATGCAGCCTATCTTATTTTTCCGGATGGGACTACCATGTTATTGGATGCAGGAGATTTAGGAGTACATTCAGGCACACAGGAAATTATGAAAGCAGTGCCTAATGATTCTAAGCGGCCTGCCGAATGGATTGCTCAATATATAAAACATTTCTCATTGCCATTAAAAAATAACGGAGCACTTGATTATGCCTTGCTCACTCACTTTGATACGGACCATATCGGACAGAATGGAAAACTGGCAATCGAAAAAGTAGGACTGGATTACAAACTTACCGGAATCACTCATGTTGGTAATCTTCTCAATATTTCCACTTTGATAGATCGTGGTTATCCTACTTATGATTATCCGACAGCAGCTAAAGTCTCTGGTGCTCATATCTCAAACTATAAATTATATGTTGCCGCTCGTGACAGGGAAGGTAAAAAGAATGAGGGATTTGTAATAGGAAGCAATAGTCAGATCAAACTCTTGAAAGATCCGGGCTCTTATCCTACATTCGAAGTACGTAATATCGTGGGTAATGGTAAAATTTGGACAGGTAGCGGAACAACAGCCAAAGAGCTTGTGCCTTCTACAGCCTCTTCAAGTGAACAGTTGAACGAAAACCGTTGCAGTTGTGGAATTCGTATCACATACGGTAATTTTGATTATTTCTCCGCAGGAGATATTCTGGGCGTAGAAAAAGCACCGGAATGGTTTGATATAGAAACGCCGGTAGCCAGATTGCTCGGTGAGACGGATGTGGTTGTTGCCAATCATCACGCTTATTCTGATGCTATGTGCGATACCTACATTTCCCAAGTGAAACCACAAGTCTATGTAATTCCCGTATGGGATTACTATCACCCTCAACCGGCAACGTTGAGCCGGATGCTGTCTCAAACTCTTTATCCTGGTGAACGGTCGGTTTTTGCCGCCGGTATGGTAGACAGTAACAGGAGCAGATTGGGTGAAGACGGCTTGAAGATAAAGCCTGCCGGACATGTTGTTACGCGTGTTTATCCGGGTGGAGAGAAGTTTCAGATCTTTGTATTAAATGATCGGAATGAAGCTTATGAGATACTATATAAAACAGGTGAGATTAAATCTAATAATTGATGAACATGAAAATTAAAGATTCAATAGTCTGGACAGCTTTTCTGGCTGTGATGGCAATCATAATGTTTCCGTCATGCTCTGACGAACATGAAGCCGGTATATTGGAAATAACAAATAATGAGATTATTCTTCAGGCGGAAGGTGATCCGGTTCAGGTGGAGGTGAAGTCCAATACCGAGTGGCGAATTGATTTTGTAGAATCAACCTGGTTCTCTACGGATATACGTGGAGCCCAGTCATCAAGAACTTATTTCACTGTGACTTATGATGAGAATATCAGTGATTCCGAACGTTTCTGTGATATTCGTGTGTTTACGAAAGATGGTAAGACTGCGGATGTAATCAAGATAAAACAATTATCCCGTTATCCATTTATTGTTCCTGCCAGTGATAAGATGGAGCTGTTTACTAAAGGAGGTGAATATGAAATGGAAATCTCTACCAATGTGCCCGAAACGGATATCGTTATTACGCCAACGGTGAACTGGGTGCAGGAGTATAGGATAAGTGATGGAAAGCTTTATTTTAATACGGAAACAAATTCGCAATCACCCCGTACAGGAAGTATTGTGTTGAGTTATGACGATCAGTACCAGCGTAAGGTCACGGCTACCATTAATCTCTCGCAAGCATATTCTGAATATGCGAATGCGGAACTTGTCAGTTATCCAACCGTACATGGTTATGCTGTCGGTGGAATTACTAACAATGTATATGTTGAAGGAACCATCGTAGCCAATGGCACTTCGAAGAACTTCCCGAGCAATCGCTATGTCATTCAGAATGAGGCAGGAGAGACAGTTGTGTTTGAGTCCGAATCTTTAATTACGTTTGCACAATTTGCCAAAGTGTCATTGTGTCTGAAAGATGGAATGATAAGAGAAGAATCAGAGGGTAGCTTTACTTATAGACTGATTAGCGGTATCACTGCTGCCCACGTAATCAGCTCGGAACTTTCTACCTTCACAATTCCTGAAAGAACGATTGCTGAACTTACGGATAATATGGTATTTAGTCTTGTGACCCTGAAAGATGTCGAGATTGCATCTCCGGTAGGTGCATTCACTAATTTCAAGACTACTGACCCGGGAGCTGCCGATCGTAAGATTAATAAAAACTATTGGGTAGAAAAGTTCCCTGCATATTACAGATACTATCCGACCTGTATAAGAGATAAAAACGGTTCTAATACATATATGCTTACTGCGTTTGAAGCTCCTTATGCTCACGAAACACTTCCTAAAGGTTCGGGAAGCATAACAGGAATGGTGGCGAAAGTGAAACTTACAAATTTCGACATCTCTGAAAGCCGGTTATGTATTCTTCCGCTTAACAGAGAAGATATTAACATCAGTGATATAAACGAGATCACTGATGTGCTTGTAGAATGGGATTGTAATGTACCCGATTGGAAAGAAATAGGCTCTTCTACTTTTACGGATTACCATCCTACGGGTGGCGAGGCATCGCAGGCGAATGCTCTTCTTAGCAAAGACGGAAATAAATATTTCCAGCAAACCTATGCAGACTACATTCTGGGATTCCAGGATGATTTCAGAGGAGATGTTAACCTTAACACGACCGATGGATACTATGGTCGTATGCGAGGCGGTGCTTTTAATAGTAAACCGTGGTCTACAAGTTCATATTTCTACGTAGACAAAATATCGACAGTAGGTATTTCTACATCCTTGTCTCTTCAGGTTGAAATGAATGCAAGTTGGGGAGGTGGCCCTGTTGCAGTGGTTGAATATGCTTATTCGATGAATGGTGAATGGATTAAAGTAGATAATTCAGAGGTTACCATTCTGGGACAGTTTGATAGAACGGCTGCAGGTGGACAGACGGAGAAGAACATTCCTGGTTATAAAGTCTATGACTTTAAGTTGCCGGATGCCTTATTGAACCGTGATAATATTTGCATCAGATTGCGACCGGTCAGACTCCCGGCAGGGGTATCCAGCTTCATGCCGCTTAGACTTGCTAATATCTCAATCAAATACAACAAATAATCAATAGGGAATATATATAAAATAATCGGAAGCAATAAAGGACATATCCTGATTGCTTCCGATTATCTTTTTATATGTGGATCTTGAACGATCTCTATTCAAAAAGAACGATATCTTATTTCTCCAACAATTCTTCTTTATTTTTCCAACAAATCCTTTAAGAAGTCGTCCAACTCCTTATCCAACCCTTTCAGCAATTCATCATTCACCAGTATGGTATCGTCGTCAATCAACAGCAATTCTGCTACGGTTTCTTTCTCTTCATCTACCAAAACGAAAGAATAAGGTTTCAGAATAGTCACTTTGTCGAAATCTCCGGCATCCTTCATTCTGCAAAGAATGTTGCGAAGAGAAGGTTCCACGTTTTCAAGGAAATCATCCCCTTCATAAGTAGCCCATTCTTCGATCATGATGTTTGCCAGTTCTTCATCATCATCGTTGTAAATATTAAGTTGTCCCGATGCCTGATCCGGTTGGAGATGGATATCGGTTACAACTGTTTGTTCACAGCTACATACATATTTAGCGACTGCCTTTTGGATAGCCGATTCGATAATAGATAATGATTGTTGGCTCAATTTCATGGGTTCCTTCTTTTTATAAGTTCAAAGGTATAAAAAAAATAAGATTTGATACACAATTTCCTTAAAAATCATCATTAAATCGGCTCATTTGCAATTTTAACTTGGGTAATTGAGCATTTCTCTCCTTTAGTTCAGCTAAATACAAAGTAGTAAGATAATAATTCGGCACATCATCAATGGTAGCTTGAGGGCTATCTGTGATGTTCTTTTTATCTATTTTTTTAGCTAGTTGTTGGGCCTTTTCTGCCCATTCTTCTGCTTTAGCCAAACTATCTTTCATTTCGTAGTAAACAGCAATGTTGAGAGCTGCCCGCATTTTTTTCTTTTGGTTCTTGGTACCTTCGAAAGCCTGACGCCAAAGTTCGTATGCGTCGTCCCATGAATTTTCGCGTACATAAATGGCAGCGTCACGCATAGGAACCGAACCACCAGTATAAAGATACCGTGTTCCTTTTTTCCAAATAGGGACAATATTTTTCACCGGAACCGTTCCTGCGAATGCTGCCGCTTCTTCCAGCATCTGCTTGTCGGGAATCATGCGAGTGGCGGCTTCTATGGCTGTACCTCCAAACTCCTCCCAAAAAATGCTATCATTAGGATGGAGTGTAGTCATCGGTCTGCTACGTTCGGGAAGATAAACTTTCACCGTGGGATAAACTTTCACGTCTACCGCTCCTTGAAAGCAGTTGAACTCATCCAGATAGCGGACAGTCTTTGTTGCTTTGAGTTGCAGGTTTTCCAGCGCAATAATAAAGTCCACTCCCAAGTTAGAAGCCAGTTGACGCACTTCCTCCTGGCTCAATGTACTTTCGCGGGCCAGTTTATCATTGGCGCGTAAGGCAGAATCACAGATAACCACCTCATCGAAGTAGTTCTGCTGTGCTATTTCTTCTGCCAGTGATTCAGTGGCTGTCTTAGGATCTCCATTGGCATAAGCTGTTGCACGACTTATCAATGGTGTACCTTCTTTAATTTTTTCAGTCTCTGTTATCAGTTTATTATCCGGGGCGTCGCTGGTGTTATTCACAATAGCTACTTTCCGGAGTTGCGGAGGAAAGCTCAAGTCGGCAGGTTGCAGATAATCAATGGGGATCTGTTCCAGACTCTGACAGCTACCCAGAGTCAGCAGGAATAAAACGATGAAAACCAGTGAATAAGATTTTGCCATAGTTTTGTTCTATTTAGTAATTTGAACAAAAGTACAACTTTGGAAGAATAAAAGAAAGTCTCAAACAGTTTTTAACCGTTTGAGACTTTCTTTTATAAGTTGAATATAGAGAGACTATGCCATAAAGCACATTACCCTACAATTTCCAACCTTTAATTTTTAATTATTAATTAATCAAAGGTTCTTTCCGTGGCAGTTTTTATACTTTTTCCCGCTTCCGCATGGACAAGGATCGTTACGACCTACTGTCTTCTCTGCACGAATCGGTTCACGTTTCTGCTGTTCACGAGTATCCTGACTTGCAGCAGCCTGCTGGTTCGGATCACTCAAATTTTCTTTGTTTTCGCGATACTTGCTCATATCCTGGCGTTGTTCAGGAGCAGCCTGACGCACTTCTACACGGCGTGCAGCTGATTCATCCGGAGCTTCCTGTACAGGAATTTGTCCACGCATCAAAATAGATATAGTCTGGTTATTGATCTTGTTCACCATAGCGTCAAACAAAGTCACAGATTCCAGTTTATAAATCAATAGCGGGTCTTTCTGCTCGTAGCTTGCATTCTGTACGGAATGTTTCAGTTCGTCCAGTTCGCGCAAGTTTTCTTTCCATGCTTCGTCGATTACGTGGAGCAAGATTGATTTCTCGAACGACTTCACCACTTCTTTAGATTCCGATTCGTAAGCCGCTTTCAGGTTACAAGAGATATTATACATTCGTTTACCGTCTGTAATAGGAATCAGGATGTTTTCGTACATGTGTCCCTGGTTTTCATATACCTGTTTGATAACCGGGTTAGCGATCTGTGCCAGACGTTCAGTTTTGCGTTTGAAGTTATCCATCGCAATGTTGAAAGTCTTTTCGGCCAACTTTTCTTTTTTCTCGTTACGGAATTCTTCTTCAGTGAACGGAGTTTCCATCGCCAATGTCTGAAGCAGTTCCATTTGGCAACCTTCATAATCATTGTTTTCGATAGCATTGGCACAACGGTCCCAAATCATGTTCACGATGTCCATACCGATACGTTCACCCATCAAAGCGTGGCGGCGTTTGGTGTAAACCACTGTACGCTGCTTGTTCATCACGTCGTCATATTCCAACAGACGTTTACGAATACCGAAGTTATTTTCTTCCACCTTCTTCTGGGCACGTTCGATAGAATTGGAAATCATCTTGTGTTCGATCATTTCGCCTTCCTGGAAACCAAGTTTGTCCATTACGCTGGCGATACGGTCGGAGGAGAACAGACGCATCAAATCATCTTCCAGTGACACAAAGAATACAGAAGAACCCGGGTCACCCTGACGTCCTGCACGACCACGCAACTGGCGGTCTACACGACGGGATTCGTGACGTTCCGTACCGATAATTGCCAAACCGCCCGCAGCCTTCACTTCCGGACTTAACTTGATGTCGGTACCACGACCAGCCATATTGGTAGCAATGGTTACTGTTCCGCTTAAACCGGCGGTAGCAACGATGTCCGCTTCTTTCTGGTGCAGTTTGGCGTTCAATACCTTGTGCTCAATCTTACGCATGGTAAGCATCTTGCTCAACATTTCGGAGATTTCTACCGAAGTAGTACCCACCAATACCGGACGTCCTGCTTGAACCAATTTTTCGATTTCCTCGATAACAGCTTTATACTTTTCGCGTTTCGTCTTGTAAACGCGGTCGTTCATATCCTTTCTTGCAATCGGACGGTTGGTCGGGATCACGACTACGTCCAATTTGTAGATATCCCAAAGTTCGCCTGCTTCCGTTTCAGCAGTACCGGTCATACCGGACAGTTTGTGATACATACGGAAGTAGTTTTGCAAAGTAATTGTTGCAAAGGTCTGCGTAGCAGCTTCCACTTTCACACGTTCCTTGGCTTCGATAGCCTGGTGCAATCCGTCAGAGTAGCGGCGACCTTCCATGATACGACCTGTCTGCTCGTCTACGATCTTCACCTGTCCGTCGATCACTACATATTCATCATCTTTCTCGAACATGGTGTAAGCCTTCAACAATTGGTTGATGGTGTGTACACGTTCCGATTTGATGGCATAGTTTGTCAGAAGTTCATCTTTCTTTTCAAGCAGTTGTTCGTTAGTCAGATGTTGGTTTTCCAGTTCCGAAAGTTGTCCGGCGATATCCGGAAGAACGAACAATGTCGGGTCTTCAGAGTTACCGGTAATCAGGTCTACACCCTTGTCTGTCAGGTCTACACTATTCAGTTTCTCGTCGATCACGAAATACAGCGGATCAGTAACTTCATGCATACGCTTGTTGTTCTGTTCCATGTAGATTTCTTCCGTCTTGAGCATACCTGCCTTGATACCCTGTTCACTAAGGAACTTAATCAAAGCCTTGTTTTTCGGCAATGCCTTGTGGCTGCGGTATAAAGCGAGGAATCCTTCTTCCACCTCTTTCTTATCGTTGGATGCGATCAGTTTCTTAGCTTCGGAGAGATATTTGGTAGCCAATACTTTCTGTGCTTCTACCAGACGTTCTACTAACGGACGGAGTTGCTCGAACAATTGGTCGTCGCCTTTCGGTACAGGACCGGAGATAATCAACGGAGTACGGGCGTCGTCAATCAATACCGAGTCGACCTCATCGACGATGGCATAGTTGTGCTGACGTTGTACAAGGTCTTTCGGGCTGATAGCCATGTTGTCACGCAGGTAGTCGAAACCGAATTCGTTGTTCGTACCGAACGTGATGTCTGCCAGGTATGCCTGACGGCGTGCGTCGGAGTTCGGTTGATGACGGTCGATACAATCCACGCTCAATCCGTGGAACATATAAAGAGGCCCCATCCATTCAGAGTCACGTTTGGCGAGGTAATCATTCACGGTAACCACGTGCACACCGTTTCCGGTCAGTGCGTTGAGGAATACCGGGAGAGTAGCCACCAATGTTTTACCTTCACCGGTTGCCATTTCCGCAATCTTACCTTTGTGCAGAACGACACCACCAAAGAGCTGTACATCGTAGTGAACCATGTTCCATACCGTATCGTTTCCACCGGCTATCCAGTGATTCTGGTAGATGGCCTTGTCGCCTTCGATGCGTACAAAATCTTTCGTTGCAGCCAGTTGGCGGTCAAAATCCGTAGCGGTAACAACGATTTCTTCATTTTCTGTGAAACGTTTGGCAGTGGCTTTCACGATAGAAAAAGCAACGGGCAGTACTTCGTCCAGTGCTTTTTCATATTTCTCCAGAATTTCTTTTTCTGTCTTATCGATTTGTGCGAAGACTTCTTCGCGGTCTTCCAGTTCCAGTGTCTCGATGCTTGCCTTCAACTCTTCCACTTTCGCACGTTCGGCGGTAGCCGATTCATGGATATATTTTTTGAGTTCTTCCGTTTTGGCACGGAGGGCGTCGTTGTCCAGTTTCTCAACCTCCGGGTAGGCAGCTTTGATCTTTTCCACCCAGGGCTTGATTTCTTTCATGTCTCGTGTGGATTTGTTTCCGAAAATCGAGCTTAAAAATTCATTAAATCCCATGTTATATTATTTAGTTTATTATTTATCTTTTTCTGCACCACAGATTTCACGGATTTACACAGATTTTTTCATATAGAACACGGATCTTTCTTTTTAATCTGTGCGAATCTGTGGGATTTGTGGCGAATAATCTCCGCAAAGTTACATTAAAATGCTGATTTATTTATGTTTTGCTCCCTGTTTTTGTGAGTAAATTTTTACCGTAGGTCGGTAATAGGAGCAGAAGTACAGGCATTGGGAGCCCGGATGCGCATGAAATGTGCCAGTGTGGGCGCAATATGTTCAATGGTTACAGGTGTCTGGATAATGGCCGGTTTTACGGAATGTCCCATGAAAATCAGCGGTGAAGGGATATAAGAATGACGTACCACTTTGTTTTCGCCGCCGTTCTCGTTGACGATGGTCCATCCGGGAAGGACGTCGATTACGAGGTCGCCCGAACGTTTGCGGTGGTAGCCGTTGCGTATTTTATGAATTTCCGGTGTCCATGAACCCAGCAACAGCCGGTTGGCTGAATATGCTTCGTTCACTCCGCTGAACTGCATCAGGAATTCTGCAGACTTTTGTTGGATCTCTGCCAGATTCAGTTCCTTCTTTTCCAGCAATTTATGATTCAGATAAATCTGCTGGTTGTGGTGAGCTTCCACATACTTTCCTTCGCCATACGTAGCCATCAGGTACATATTCAATAGGGCGGCACAACGGTTGAGATAAAACTCTCCGCCGGGAATCTTGTACAATCCCGAGTCAGCCGATTCGCTGTCCGTATATCCGGTGGAAGTGACGAAAATAAGCACGTTTTGTAGTCCTACTTTCTTGTCGAGCGCTTCGAGCAGGTTTTCGATACTGCGGTCGAGACGCACATAGGTGTCTTGTATTTCCATGGCACATTCCTGTACGGATTTATGTGCGTAGTTTCCTGCATAATAAGTGAGTGCCAATAAGTCAGTAATGTCATCCATGCCGATGGAGCTTTTGTTCAATGCCTCTTCGGCAAGTGCGTTCACTTCATCATTCACAAAAGGGCTGGCGATGAAGCGTCTGTACTTATTGTTACGGTCGTCGTCAAATTTATATTTGAAGAGTATATCCCGCCAATCTGGCAGAAAAGTGTACATGCCACGGGGGAATACCGGTTCCCATGTCATACCCGCAATACGGAAATCAATCGCCTGCCGGTCATTGTATTGGCTTGCCCACCACGGAAACTCTCCATAATAGGTGGTTCCACTCCATTTTCCGGTGTTGGGATTGAGCCAGAAAGCACCGTTTCCGGCATGTCCGGCTGCGAAAAGCGCGGCGTCGCAATCGGGGGCGATGGCATATACGAGTCCTTTGCCTTGTGTCGCTATTTTAAGCTCGTCGGCAATGGTGGAAGTCAATAATTTGGTGGGTGCGGCCGTTTGGTCGGTGTAATATCCCATGAATGCCGTATCGTCCGTACTGTTGACGGGGCGAAGGGTAGAGGCGTCCATCCATCGTTGGGAGATGATTCCGTTCATGGAAGGCGTCGTGCCGCTGTAAATAGCTGCGATGGCAGAAGCGCGGTCTACGCCGCAGAAGGTATATTCGGCGTTATGGAACACTCTTCCCTCTTTCCAAAGACGTTTGAAGCCTTTCTCGCCGTAGAGTGACGAAAACGCTTCCAGATAGTCCGTACGCAGTTGGTCGATAGTCAGCCCTACCACTAATTTAGGGGCGGAAGGCAGTGACTGGGCTTGTAGCCCGGTGAAAGTCAGTACGGTGATGAGGGAAGTTAGTAGTCCTTTCATTATTTCTTTTTAGATGTCACAATCAGATTGCTCGCTGAACGTATCAGCAAAACGAGTGCCAAAGGTACAACAGCAAAGTCAAATCTTTGCGGAATTACCGGAAAAAGCACTATAAAAAGTGTTAAAACCGCCAGATTCAGGGTTAAATACCAACATTTCTTCCCTTTTCGGACACAATATATAATGTATGGCAAGAAAAGAAGTTGCCCCGGATGGAATACCAGTAATAGGAAATTAGAGCTGACTGCCGGGTGTTGGGAGAAGAGTGCGAGAAATGCAAGGACACATCCCACAATACCTGCTATACCAAAAAGGAAGAGGTCGATTCCCCATAATCCGGTTCTCCGGCGGATTCCATAGATTGTGGCGGCGGCTGTCAGTATGAATAAGAGTAAGGAGCATTGAAGCGGAGTAGGCATCCAGTCGCTTTCATCCGGTTCGGGAGTGGCATCAACAACCAGTTCGTTGGCCGTTATGAGTGGGCGCTGGATAGAATCGCCTTTAATTTGTGCACCATCGAAAGCATCCATCAGGTAGAATGGGGCAAACATCATCTGACGTTGTGTGATGGGCTGGTCGGCTTCACTTCCGATACAGAGATCAATGCCGAAACGTGCCCACGGATGTCCTTTGCAATATTGATGTACGATGTCGCGGAAAGTGCGCGAACCATCCTGCGGTTCCGTCGGATAAACCACCTTTCCTGCAATGCTTTCTTCTATCTTGTCCCGGGGACGGGTGGCGCAATTGTCGTAAAAGAAATTATAACGATACACCCGGTTTTCCGGGTGGTAATTTTCTTGTAATAACTGGATTAGTTTTGTTTTCTCTTCATCAGTCAGGTTTAGTGTTTGCTGCCACACGCTGCGTCCGTAGAATGCGTATTCAGCCGCAAAATGCTCATAATCCGTTACTCCCAGTTGGTAATCGGTTTCTCCGAGCGAGAAGCGGAAGATGAAGTTGGGAGTGTTGAAACTGAATAATCCGTAATTGAACACAACGTCAATCCCTTGTGACGGGTTTTCATAGCGGATGGCAGTGTGTCCGAACAGGGAATATATTTCTTCTCCGGGAGCGCAAGTCAACAAGCTCAAGCGGATGGAGTCGTTGCTGTTGGCAGGTGCTTGTCCGGCGGACGGAAGCAGCAGGAAGAAGGAGAGGATTGTATATAAGAAAAACCGTTTCATTAGCAGGCTCGTTTTATTTTGGTGGCAAATATAGGAAGAATTGTTGGATTCGGGAAAACGGTGGTTCTGTTTTATCGGAATAGAGTCTCTATTTCATACAAACAGAGGCTCTGTTTCCCTAAAATAGAGCCTCTATTTTAGGGCTAAAAAATCGAACAGCCAAACGGACACCCCCTGAAGGTGGCTCAACTGCTTGTCTGTCATGCGTTTGCAACGCTCGAAAAAAAGTAGGCGAACCACCAACCGAACATATATAAATACTAAAATATAATAATCTATATAATATAGTTCGCTCAACACACTTTTTCTGTGTTTTGTGAATGAAAAAATGAAGATGATTCAGGAAATTTGCCTTTAGATGAGATAAAACGGAGCCTCTGTTTGGGTGAAATAATGTTTCTGCTGGAACGGAAAATTGATTACAAAATAGTGGAACGCTTTGTGGAACGCTGTTTTTCTCTTGTAATCTATTGCTTATTAGTTGTTTATGATGTAATGAAAAAGGACTGCCGAACGCAAAGTGGAATACATAATAAACAATAAAAGATAATTGTTCTATTTAAAAATAGATAGTTCGATTTTTTGTTTGGGGGGATTTCTAAAATGAAAAAAGAAGATAATTCCTCTTCTATGCTTCAACTTTTCTTTTTTTACTTTACCTTTGCGCCCGCTAAAGAACCAAAAGATTTGAATTTAATAATCGACATAGGAAATACAAAGGCAAAGATTGCTTTCTTCGACGGCGGAGAAATGGTGGATGTAGTAGCTGAATCCAAATCAGTCTCTAGGTTGCTTGAAAGCTCTTTGTTCTCAATATCCGGTTGAACAGGGGATTGTGGCTACTGTCATTGATCTAAACGAAAAGGTTTTAGCTGATTTGGCCGCTTTGCCGTTTCCTTTGCTCTGGCTCAATCATCAGACTCCGCTTCCGGTTGTCAACCTGTACGAAACTCCCGAAACATTGGGATATGATCGTATGGCTGCCGTAGTGGGTGCTAATGAGCAGTTTCCTCATCGGGATATATTGGTGATTGATGCGGGAACTTGCATTACTTATGAGTTTATTGACTCAAAAGGTCAGTATCATGGCGGTAATATTTCTCCCGGTATGCAGATGCGTTTCAAAGCACTTCATCAGTTTACAGGACGTTTGCCTCTGGTAGACACCAACGGGCGCAAACTCCCGATGGGACGGGACACCGAAACGGCTATACGTGCCGGAGTGATGAAAGGGATGGAATACGAAATTTCAGGTTATATTGAGTCTATGAAGCATAAATATCCTGAACTTTTGGTTTTTTTAACGGGTGGAGATGATTTTTCTTTTGATAGCAGCGTAAAAAGTATCATCTTTGCAGATAGATTTTTAGTGTTGAAAGGATTAAATAGAATTTTAAACTATAATAATGGTAGGATTTAAACACACACTTTGTGCGCTTTTGCTCACGATGGTTACCGGAACGGCAATCGCTCAAAATAATACAAACTCTCCTTATACACGATATGGCTATGGCGACTTGTCCGATCAGAGTTTCGGTAACAGCAGGGCGATGGGGGGAATTGCTTTTGGACTTCGGGATGGAGCACAGATCAATCCGCTGAATCCTGCTTCGTATACAGCCATTGACTCATTGACATTCCTCTTTGAAGGAGGTGTCAGTCTGCAAAATATGAATATTAGCGGTAGCGGTGTGAAACTGAACGCTAAAAACTCCAGTTTTGACTATCTGGCTATGCAATTTCGTTTGCATCCGAGGATAGCGATGAGTATCGGATTATTGCCGTTCTCCAATGTGGGATATTCAGTGTCGGATACACAGGCTGCAACAGATCCTACTACCGGTAATACGGCTGATTATGCCAGAAGCTATACCGGAGATGGAGGTTTGCATCAATTATATGCCGGAGTGGGAGTGAAAGTGCTCAAAAACCTTTCGGTAGGTGTGAATGCTTCTTATTTCTGGGGAGATATTAATCGGACACGTGTCCTTTATTTCCCAAGTGTATCAGGTGCTTATAATTATAATCACCAGTCGGTTGCGTCAGTGTCGAGCTATAAACTTGATTTTGGAGCACAATATACATTCGATATTAATAAAAAACATTCAGTGACAATTGGAGCTATATATTCTCCGAAGTTGAAACTGGGTAATGACTATAGTGTAACGACACAAATGGTTTCAAATTCTACGGGTACAGCGGTTTCTACTACAACATTGAAACCTGATGCAACGTTTGAAGTTCCTAATACATTTGGCGCCGGATTTACATATAACTATGACAAACGCCTGACTGTTGGTCTGGATTATAGTTTGCAACAATGGTCAAAAACGAAATTTGACGTAAATACATCAGATGAAGCTGTACGTGAAGATTTCAATGAAACATACACGTATTGCAACCGTCATAAAGTATCAGTGGGTGCGGAATACATTCCTAATTTGATGGGACGTTCCTATTTATCCCATATTAAATACCGTCTGGGAGCTTATTATACGACTCCGTATTATAAGATCGGCGGCAAAGAGGCTACCCGTGAATATGGCGTAACTGCCGGTTTCGGTCTGCCTGTGCCTCGTTCCCGTTCCATTCTTAGCATCAGCGGACAATTTGTCCGTATCAGTGGACAGGAATCGGCTTTTGTAAATGAAAACATCTTCCGCGTGAGCATCGGATTGACGTTCAACGAACGTTGGTTCTTCAAACGCAGAGTGGAGTAATGAGATGAATGTAAGAAAGAATAGACGACTATATAATAACAACTAAAATTTAGATACAATGAAAATTAAAACGCTTGTGGCTATGTTGTTCCTTTCGGCAGGAGCAACCACTGTGGTAGCACAGGATGCGTCTAACTGTAACTCGAACAGTAGTATCTCGCATGAAGCTGTGCGTGCTGGTAATTTTAAAGATGCGTATACTCCTTGGAAAGCTGTGTTGGAAAACTGTCCGACGCTTCGTTTCTATACCTTTACTGACGGATATAAGATTCTGAAAGGCTTGATGGGACAAATCAAGGATCGGAATAATGCAGATTATCAGAAATATTTTAATGAACTGATGAATACGCATGACTTGCGTATTAAATACACAGATGAGTTTCTAGCTAAAGGTACAAAAGTGTCTTCTGCCGACGAAGCTCTGGGTATCAAAGCAGTAGATTATATCGCTTTTGCTCCGAAGATTGATGTGAACCAGGCTTATCAATGGTTGAGTCAGTCTGTAAATGCAGTGAAAGGCGAATCGGCAGGTGCGACTATCTTCTATTTCCTGCAAATGTCTTTGGATAAACTGAAAACGGATCCGAATCATAAAGAACAGTTCATTCAGGACTATCTGGCTGCTTCTGAATATGTAGACGCTGCTATTGCTGCTGAAGCCAGCGAAGCAAAGAAGAAACCTTTGCTGGGTATCAAGGATAACTTAGTGGCTTTGTTTGTAAACAGTGGAACAGCTGATTGCGAATCACTGCAAAACATCTATGGACCGAAAGTAGAAGCTAACCAAACTGACTTGGCTTACTTGAAGAAAGTTATCGACATCATGAAAATGATGAAATGTACTGAAAGCGAAGCTTATCAACAGGCTGCTTTCTATGTGTACAAGATAGAACCTAGTGCAGATGCCGCTACCGGATGTGCTTACCAAGCATTTAAGAAAGGTGACATCGACGGTGCTGTCAAATTCTTCGACGAAGCCATTGGATTGGAAACTGACAACGTGAAGAAAGCTGAAAAAGCATACGCTGCCGCAGCAGTATTGGCTTCTGCTAAAAAACTGTCTCAAGCAAGAGCATATTGCCAGAAAGCTATCGGGTTCAACGAAAACTATGGTGCTCCATATATCCTGATTGCCAATCTGTATGCAATGAGCCCTAACTGGAGCGACGAGTCAGCTTTGAACAAGTGTACTTACTTTGCAGTAATCGACAAACTGCAACGTGCAAAACAAGTAGATCCGAGCGTAGCTGAAGAAGCTAACAGCTTGATCGGTAGATATTCTGGTCATACTCCACAAGCTAAAGACCTGTTTATGTTAGGTTACAAGCAAGGCGACCGCATCACTATCGGCGGTTGGATAGGAGAGACTACAACGATTAGATAACCGTATGTTGCGAAAACGAAGAAACCGTTTGTTGCATAAAAGCATGAGCATAACAATCACCTTCGGGGTGGTTGTTATGCTTCTTTTATTATCTTCCTGTGGCGGAAAACAGAAAGCTATGGGAGAGGCTATCACAGAACGTGATTCTCTTCCGGTGATGACCACATTGGGAGTTACTACCCTTATTTCCGATTCCGGAGTGACACGTTATAGGGTGAACACGGAAGAGTGGATGATGTACGACCGTAAAAAGCCTTCGTATTGGGCGTTTGAAAAAGGTGTGTATATGGAGCAGTTCGACTCTATCTTTAATGTAGAAGCCAGTATTAAAGCAGATACTGCCTATTATTATGACAAAGAAAGGCTTTGGAAGCTGATAGGGATGTGGTAGTATACAGAACCGCAAGGAGAGCGTTTTAATACCGAACTGCTCTACTGGAATGAGGCCACTCAAAAAGTGTATTCCGACAAGTTTATACGTATCCAGCAACCGGACAGAATTATCACAGGACACGACTTCGACTCGAACCAGCAAATGACTATATATACCATTCGTAATATTGAAGGTATTTTCTATGTGGATGAGGAAGCGAGTAGCGGTCCGCCCCAACCGGAAACAAAAGCACTGCCGGATTCAGTGAATAAAGATACTGCGAAATAGGCGAAGTCATATCATTGTACCGTACCTCGTAAATCGTCTGATCGTAAATCAAAACTTATGAATATTTATATCTCTCTAATTATCACCATGGTCTTTTCCGCTTTCTTTTCAGGAGTGGAGATTGCCTTTGTGTCGGTAGACAAACTGCGTTTTGAGATGGAACGCAAGGGGGGGATTACGTCCCGCATCCTTTCTATCTTCTTCAAGAACCCGAATGAATTTATCTCTACCATGCTGGTGGGGAATAATATCGCACTGGTTATCTATGGTATCCTGATGGCACAGATTATCGGCGACAATCTGCTGGCGGGATTCATTGACAATCATTTCCTGATGGTGTTGGCGCAGACCGTTATTTCTACCCTGATTATTCTGGTGACCGGAGAGTTTTTGCCGAAAACAATCTTCAAATCAATCCCAATCTGGTCTGAATGTTTTTGCCATTCCGCTTATTGTTTGTTATGTGGTTCTCTATCCCATCTCCAAATTAGCCTCCGGCTTGTCTTGTATCTTCCTTCGCCTCTTTGGAATGAAGGTTAATAAGGATGCGTCCGACAGAGCTTTTGGAAAAGTCGACCTGGACTATTTCGTACAAAGCAGCATTGATAATGCCGAAAATGAAGAAGAGCTGGACACGGAAGTGAAAATCTTCCAGAACGCCCTCGACTTCTCGAACATAAAAATCCGCGACTGCATCGTTCCCCGTACCGAAGTGGTGGCTGTTGATCTGACTACCTCGCTGGACGAGCTGAAAAGCCGCTTCATAGAATCCGGAATCTCCAAGATAATCGTGTATGACGGGAATATCGACAACGTAGTCGGCTATATCCATTCGTCGGAAATGTTCCGTGCCCCGAAAAACTGGCATGAGAATGTGAAACAAGTGCCGATTGTGCCCGAAACGATGTCCGCCAACAAACTGATGAAACTCTTCATGCAGCAAAAGAAAACGATTGCCGTAGTGGTGGATGAATTTGGCGGTACGTCCGGCATCGTGTCTCTGGAAGACCTCGTTGAAGAAATCTTTGGAGATATAGAAGACGAACACGATAACACTTCCTATATCAGCAAGCAAATCGACGAACGCGAGTATGTGTTGTCCGCCCGCCTGGAGATAGAAAAAGTCAATGAGACGTACGGACTCGACTTGCCCGAGTCGGATGATTATCTGACAGTAGGAGGGTTGATCCTGAACCAATATCAGAGCTTCCCGAAGTTGCATGAAGTGGTCCGGGTAGGACGTTATCAATTCAAGATAATTAAGGTCACAGCGACAAAAATAGAACTCGTGCGATTAAAAGTCTTGGAATAATGACGATAATCAAGAAATTTTTAGCCAATAAATAGATGCATATTAGCATTTTTTGTATCTTCGTGCGCTAAAACGACAAAAGAAAGAAATAATAATAAACATAAATCGTATTAATCAAAATGGCAACGTTACAAAACATTAGGTCGAAAGGACCTCTATTGGTGATTGTTATCGGCTTGGCGCTGTTTGCTTTCATTGCGGGTGACGCATGGAAGGTGATGCAGCCGCATCAGGCACATGACGTAGGTGAGGTGAACGGAGACGCTCTTTCCGCTCAAGAGTATCAGAATTTGGTAGAAGAATATACCGAAGTGGTGAAACTCATGCGTGGGGTGACCGCCTTGAATGACGAACAAACCAATCAGGTGCGCGATGAAGTATGGCGTTCCTACGTAAACAATAAACTGATCGAAAAAGAAGCAAAAGCATTGGGACTGACTGTTTCTGCTGCTGAAATCCAGGACATCCTGAAAGCAGGCGTTCATCCTTTGTTGAGACAAACTCCTTTCCAGAATCCGCAAACAGGAAACTTCGACAAGGATATGTTGAACAAGTTCCTCGTGGAATATGCCAAGATGAGCGAATCACAAATGCCGGCACAGTATGCTGAACAATACAATAACATGTATAAATACTGGTCTTTCATTCAGAAAACACTGATCGAGAGCCGTCTGGCAGAAAAGTATCAGGCATTGGTGTCTAAAGCTCTTCTTTCTAATCCGGTGGAAGCACAGGACGCTTTCGACGCAAGAGTGAACCAGTACAACGTGTTGATGGCTGGTATTCCTTACTCTTCTGTAGTGGACTCTACAATCGTAGTGAAAGAATCGGAACTGAAAGACTTGTATAACAAGAAGAAAGAACAATTCAAGCAATATCAGGAAACTCGTGACATCAAGTACATTGATGTACAAGTGACTGCAAGTGCTGAAGACAGAGCTGCTATCCAGAAAGAAGTGGACGAAGCTACTGAACAGTTGGCTACTACTACGGAAGATTATACTTCTTTCATCCGCTCGACTGGTTCGGAAGCTCCTTATGTAGACTTGTTCTATAACAAAACAGCTTTCCCGTCAGATGTAGTTGCCCGTTTGGACTCTGCTTCGGTAGGTACTATTTATGGTCCTTACTATAACGGTGCCGACAATACAATCAACTCTTTCAAAATTGTAGCTAAAGCTGCTGCTGCCGACTCTGTCGAATTCCGTCAGATTCAGGTATACGCAGAAGATGCTGTGAAGACAAAGACCTTGGCTGATAGTATCTACAATGCGATCAAAGGTGGCGCTAACTTTGCTGATCTGGCAAAGAAATATGGTCAGACTGGTGATGCAAACTGGCTAACTTCTGCACAGTATGAAGGTGCGCAGATAGACGGCGATAACCTGAAATTCATCTCTGCTATCAACAATGCAGGTGTAAACGAACTGGTGAACTTGCCGATGGGACAAGCAAACGTAATTCTTCAGGTGACTAACAAGAAATCTGTAAAAGACAAATATAAAGTAGCTGTTATCAAACGTGAAGTAGAGTTCAGCAAAGAAACTTACAACCGTGCTTATAATGATTTCAGCCAGTTTATCGCAGCTAATCCGAGTGTAGAAAAGATGGTAGCTAACGCTGAAGAAGCCGGTTACAGACTGCTCGACAGAATGGATTTGAGTAGCTCTGAACACAATATCGGTGGTGTAAGAGGTACAAAAGAAGCGTTGAGATGGGCGTTTGATAAAGCAAAACCGGGTGATGTTTCCGGCTTGTACGAATGTGGCGAAAGCGATCACATGATGGTAGTAGGTCTGGTAGGCATTAAGCCGGAAGGATATCGTCCGTTGAAAGCAGTACAGGATCAGTTGAGAGCTGAAATCGTAAAAGATAAGAAAGCTGAAAAGATTATGGCTGACATGAAAGCTGCCAATGCAACTTCATTCAACCAGTACAAAGAGATGACTAATGCAGTCAGCGACTCTTTGAAGATGGTTACTTTTGCAGCTCCTGCATACGTATCAGCATTGCGCAGCAGCGAACCGCTGGTAGGTGCTTATGCTTCTGCAGCTGAAGTAAATCAGTTGAGCGCTCCTATCAAAGGTAATGCCGGAGTATTTGTATTGCAGGTATACGGCAAGGACAAACTGAACGAAACATTCGACGCAAAAGCAGAAGAAGCTACGCTGACTAACATGCACGCACGTTTTTGCCAGCCGTCTGATGAATGATTTGTATCTGAAAGCAAACGTAAAAGATACACGCTTCTTGTTCTTCTAAACAAGTAGCAAGTAATAGATATTAGGCACGGATTACACGGATTTACGCGGTTTAAACTTTTGAGGGAACCGCGAAACCCGTGTAATCCGTGCCTTTTTTGTGCTCGTTTTTTTTGTTTATGGCCTTTGTTATCTGATTAAATTTCCATATCTTGCCAATCTTTATCAATTGGCTTTGCGAAATACTTCATTAACTAATACGAATCTATATTATGACTAAACAACTAGCCCAGTATTCAGTTCCCGCTGAAAATTCACGTGTTATCCGTGTATTCCTTTCGTCAACGTTCAGAGACATGGAGATGGAACGTTCTGCATTAGTCAAACTCTTTAAGGGTTTGCAAGTGAAGGCTGCCAGCCGTGGTGCCACCATTTCATTGGTTGATTTGCGTTGGGGAATCACAGAAGAAGATGCGAAAAGCGGCAAGGTTGTTGAAATATGCCTGAAAGAGATCGTTAACTCCCGGCCTTTCTTCATTGGTATGGTAGGCGACCGCTATGGATGGTGTCCCAGTTATGAAGATTTATCTCAAACTCTTAATGACAGCTTGGAATATCGTTGGATAGAAGATGACTTGAATCACCATTTGAGTGTGACGGAAATTGAAATGCAGTTTGGTGTACTGCGCAATCCCAATCCGTTACATGCCTATTTTTATATAAAACAGTCGGCAGATGATGAACTGTCTTGCTCTGAAGAGGAGTCTCTTAAACTGAAATGTCTGAAAGAGAGTATTTTGCAGCAGGAACGTTATCCTGTGCAAGAGTATGATTCGCCCGATCAGTTGTGTAACCTTGTGGAAGCTGCTTTCACGGAATTGCTTGAACGGGAGTTTCCGGATGTACTGACCGTTGAAGATAATCAAGCATTGCAAGAACAACTGACGCGCAATGAACTCTTATTCAATTATCACCCAATACCTGAAGCAGATCAGGCGTTTGCTGATTTTTTGGCGGCGGATGAACAGCGGTGTCTGGTGGTAACGGGCGGTTGCGGTCTTGGCAAGAGCGCTTTGTTGGCTCATTGGAGCGATTTGGTGAACAATGATATGCCGATGATTCCTATCTATCATCGCTTGGATAGTACTACATTGTCTTCTTATCCGGAAACGTTGGCGAGAATGTTAGCTTCCAAATGCCAGAACGCACTCAAGCATCAATCTTTGGGTGAAGAAAATTTGTTCGCGGCGGAAGTTTCAAAAGAACTGGACTCGACCCAAAGCACTGCCAAATCCATCATGGACGCCGTGAAAAACTCGGTTTTGATGGGAGATGCTGGCTTGAACACTTTTTCAGGGAACACACTTCGAAACCTCAAGGAGATTGAAGAAGATTTGAATTCTATCCAAAAGTTCAGTCAGTTGTGGAGTGCGCTGGGTGCATCAAGATACCCTATCATTCTGTTGATTGATGACATCAGTTATCTGAATCCGACTGAAGCATCCTTGTTTTCTTTATTTGCATCTATTCCCCCGAACGTGAAAGTCGTGTTGAGCTTTTCGGCGTCATCCACTGCTTACCTGCCCTTTGTTCAGAATGGCTGCGCTCATTTCCAGTTGAATGGCTTTTCACAGGCGGATGCCAAGTCGTTCTCAAAGCAATATTTGTCTACTTACTCCAAGGCTTTGTCCGCACAACAGGAAGATATTCTTGCTTCGTGGGTGCTGGCTAAACAACCGCGCTGTTTAAGTGTATTGCTCAACGAGCTGGTTTCATTCGGTCAGTACGATGCTCTCAATGAATATATGAGTGGATATTGCCGGCTCAATGAGGTTGGGCAATTCTATGACAGTGTGCTTCGGCGTTTGTCGGCTGATTATGGTTTCGAAGAGATTGGAAGAACGCTTCTGATGCTTTCACTTACTTTAGAAGGATTTACCGAAGATGAAGTGAAGAGCATGGCAGACATTAATCAGATACTTTGGTCGCAGTTGAGAGTGGAAATGAGCAGCTGGCTCACCAACAAAGGAGGGCGATATTGCATTGGTGACACACAAATGGTAGAGGCAATCGAACGCTATTTCGCTCAAGATGACGAATGTATAGATGATAGTCGCCATGAAATTATTTCCGCTTTGCTGGATGAGGAAGAGATTCTTTCCCATCCGTTGACTTTTGCCGATTATAACTATCGCATGAAACAGTTCTGCTACCATGATTCGTATCGCTATAAAGTGGAGATTACCTATCAATGCTATAAGATGCAAGAATGGGATATATTGAAGGATTGGATTTGTGATGTGGAGATTTTCGAGATTCTGTATCGCACGAATCGTTCTTTGTTGGAAGATAGCTGGAAGGCGATCATGAACGACAATCCTGAAGTTACGCCTGAAGTCTATGCCGAATTGGACTTTGATGAGATCGATTCTTTTTTAATTCCTGTCATTGCTAATGATATGGCTACTTTCTTGAGCAGTTCTTTCCATCTGACGAAGGCGGCAGCTGCTGTGAGTGAGAAGAGTATGGAAGGTGCTGCCATGCCACTCATTGCCAAGTCGGTATTGAAGATGAATGAGGGATGCCGGTATGCCCGTAATGAAGAATACGAAACGGCATGCGACTGTTTTCTGAAAGCATTGGTGATGCAGGAAAACATTGTACCGACTCCGGAACTGGAGATTGCCAACACCTGCCGAAATCTAGCTCTGGCATATTACTACAATGAGCAATACAATGAAGCAGTGACCTATTTGAATAGGGCGCTTGATTATCATGCGGCTTCTGCTGATGAGAAGAGTCAGGCAGAAGTCATTGAACTTTCCGAATATCTGGCTTATTGTGATTACTATAAGGATGAGGAAGAGAGTGCTGCCGAGAAATTCCGGAAAGTAGCTGAAATGCACGAGTCGTTGAATGGTAGGCTGTCCGGTGGAGTGGCTAAATGTTTGCGTATGCAGGGTAAATGTCTTTATTATATCAAACGATACGATGAAGCATGGATGCTGATGAATCAGGCGTTGGACATTGCTATACAGATAGACAGCAAAAAACAGATCGTCGCTTGTCATAAACAGTTGTATTATCTATGCAGGGAATTCAAACGGATGATGAATGAACGTGGCGATGAGCAGGCGTCTACTTTATTCTTCCGTGAGTCTCTTCTGCATGAAATGTATTTCAGCGAAAAACCGCGTCTGGCGGAACTGACTGTCCGCTACGAGGCATTGAGATGTGATATTATGCAGCAGTATTACATGAATAAAGACTATGATAACGTGATTCGTATTGCAACGTCTTTGGATTTTCACGATGATGCTGACCCTAATGCTTCCTGTCTGGTATATTATTACAAAGCACAGGCTTATGTGAAGTTGGAGAATTATCCAATGGCGAAAGAGGCTTTCTTCAGAGAACTTGAACTGCGAAAGAAGTATTTGGGATGGGAGGAAGAAGATACGATTCTGGCTTGTCAGAACCTAGGGGTTTTGCACAGCTTTTGTAATGAACGGGAAGAGGCGCTGGCTTGTTTCCGTGAGGCGTACGGTCATGAAGTGAAAAAGAATGGCGAGGATTCTGAAATGGCGCAAAAGCTACTTCAATATATCAGCGTGGTTGAATCATAACGGAGGCATACTTCCCTTTTTTGTTAACTTTTACATTCCTGCTATACGGAAATCGACTTTATTTCCTTACATTTGCAGATATAAACTATCAACAGAAAGAAGAATGTCTAAATATCCCCTTTTAGGAATGACTCTTGTAGAGCTTCAATCATTGACAAAAAGACTGGGTATGCCCGGCTTTGCTGCCAAGCAGATTGCATCCTGGCTTTACGAAAAGAAGGTAGCCTCGATTGATGATATGACTAATTTGTCATTGAAACACCGGGAGTTGCTCAAGCAGAACTATGAGGTGGGAGCGGAAGCTCCGGTAGATGAAATGCGCTCTGTAGATGGTACGGTGAAGTATCTTTATAAAGTGGGTGAGAACCATTTTGTAGAGTCGGTTTATATACCGGATGATGACCGGGCAACGTTGTGCGTGTCGTCACAAGTAGGTTGCAAGATGAACTGTAAGTTCTGTATGACCGGTAAACAGGGGTATACCGCTAACCTGACCGCCAGCCAGATCATGAATCAGATTCATTCGCTGCCGGAACGGGACAAACTGACTAATGTCGTAATGATGGGAATGGGCGAGCCGCTCGATAACCTGGATGAGGTATTGAAGGCATTGGAACTACTGACCGCTACCTACGGTTACGCATGGAGTCCGAAGCGTATCACGCTTTCTACTGTCGGGCTACGGAAAGGATTGCAGCGTTTTATTGAAGAAAACGACTGCCACCTTGCCATCAGCCTTCACTCTCCGCTGACCGTTCAGCGTGCTGAATTAATGCCGGCGGAAAAGGCGTTTTCAATCACCGAAATGGTGGAACTGTTAAAAAACTATGATTTTAGTAAACAACGTCGACTTTCGTTTGAATATATTGTTTTTAAAGGGCTCAATGATTCGCAGGTCTATGCCAAAGAGTTGCTGAAACTTCTTCGCGGGCTGGATTGCAGGGTGAATCTGATTCGTTTTCATGCCATACCGGGGGTAGACCTTGAGGGGGCGGACATGGATACGATGACCCGTTTTCGTGATTATCTGACATCACACGGACTTTTCACCACTATCCGTTCATCCAGGGGCGAAGATATTTTTGCCGCTTGCGGTATGCTGTCGACAGCGAAACAGGAGAAAAATAATGAAAGTTAATATATAAAACCGAACATCATGAAAAAGTACTCTTTTATTTTATGCATCGCTTTGGTAGCCTTTGTCGTTGCATCTTGTGGTCTGAAAGGAAATCACACCTCTAGTGGTCGTGCTTACGAGCTTTTGGTTGTAGTAGATCACGGTGTTTGGGATCGTGCTGCCGGAAGGGCTTTACATGATGCGCTCGATGCTGATATGCCCGGTTTGCCGCAGTCGGAACCTTCTTTCCGGATTATGTATACTTCGCCGAAAGATTATGATTCTACGCTGAAGTTGATACGTAACATTATTATTGTAGATATACAGGATATATATACGAAAGCCTCGTTCAAATATGCGAAGGACGTGTATGCCAATCCGCAGATGATATTGACTATCCAGGCTCCGAACGAAGAAGAGTTTGAGAAGTTTGTGGAAGAGAACAAAAAGACGATTGTCGACTTCTTTACCCGTGCGGAAATGAACCGTCAGATTACGTTCCTGGAAGGGAAGCATAGTAACTTCATTTCGCAGAAAGTGGACAGTTTGTTCGGATGCGACATCTGGGTGGATGCCGAACTGGCTAATTCAAAGACCGGGGATGATTTCTTTTGGGCTTCTACCAACACAGGTAGTGCCGACCGTAACTTTGTGATGTACTCTTATCCGTACACTGACAAGGATACGTTTACCAAAGAATATTTTGTGCACAAACGTGACTCCGTGATGAAAGCCAATATCCCCGGATTCAAGGAAGGCGTTTATATGTCAACCGATAGTTTGCTGACCGATGTCCGTCCGATCAATGTGCAGAACAGCTACACAATGGAAGCACGTGGCCTGTGGCGTATGAAGGGCGACTTTATGGGTGGTCCGTATGTATCTCATACTCGTCTGGACGAGAAAAACCAACGAATTATTACAGCAGAAATATTTGTATATTCACCCGATAAAATGAAACGCAACCTGGTACGCCAGATGGAAGCATCTCTGTATACACTGAAACTTCCGAATGAAGTTCAGCAGAAGCAGATTCCATTGGGAGAAGCATCTAAGGAAGCGGAACAAACTAATAAATAAAAACATGGAAGATAACAAGATAAGGATAGGTATCACCCAAGGAGATATTAACGGGGTGGGCTATGAGGTGATTCTTAAGACATTTTCCGACCCTACGATGTTGGAACTATGTACTCCGATCATTTATGGCTCACCGAAAGTAGCGGCTTATCATCGCAAAGCGCTGGATATACAGGCTAATTTCAGCATTGTCAACTCTGCTACCGAAGCGGGGTACAACCGTTTGAGCGTGGTGAACTGTACGGATGATGAGGTGAAAGTGGAATTTTCCAAACCCGATCCCGAAGCCGGTAAAGCTGCGCTTGGGGCTTTGGAACGTGCCATCGAAGAATATCGCGAAGGGTTGATAGACGTTATCGTAACAGCTCCGATCAACAAACATACGATTCAGTCGGAAGAGTTCTCCTTCCCCGGACATACGGAATATATCGAAGAACGTCTGGGCAATGGTGATAAGTCATTGATGATTTTGATGAAGAATGACTTCCGGGTGGCTTTGGTGACGACACATATCCCTGTCAGAGAGATCGCGACTACGATTACCAAAGAACTGATTCAGGAGAAACTGATGATATTCCATCGTTGTCTGAAACAGGATTTCGGTATCGGCGCTCCGCGTATTGCGGTGCTCTCTCTCAATCCTCATGCCGGAGACGGTGGTTTGTTGGGAATGGAAGAGCAGGAAGTGATTATCCCTGCCATGAAAGAAATGGAAGAGAAAGGAATCCTTTGCTACGGTCCTTATGCGGCCGACGGCTTTATGGGTTCGGGCAATTATACTCATTTTGACGGTATCCTGGCGATGTATCACGATCAGGGACTGGCTCCGTTCAAGGCCTTGGCTATGGAAGACGGGGTGAACTATACGGCAGGCCTGCCGGTAGTACGTACTTCTCCGGCTCATGGAACGGCATACGATATTGCAGGCAAGGGAGTGGCTTGTGAAGATTCTTTCCGTCAGGCAATCTATGTTGCCATCGATGTGTTCCGTAATCGTCAGCGGGAAAAAGTGGCTCGTGCCAATCCGTTGCGTAAACAGTATTACGAGAAACGTGACGATAGTGATAAACTGAAGCTGGATACAGTAGACGAAGATTAAAAACGAGTGATGACGAGAGCAGAGATACAACAAGTGAAACAGCGTTTCGGTATTATTGGAAATACCGAAGCATTGTCGCGCGCCATAGATGTTGCCATTCAGGTAGCTCCTACCGATTTGTCTGTGCTGATTACCGGAGAAAGTGGAGTCGGAAAAGAAAGTTTTCCGCAGATTATTCATCAATATAGCCGGAGGAAGCATGGACAGTATATTGCTGTCAACTGTGGTGCTATTCCGGAGGGCACGATTGATTCCGAACTGTTCGGGCATGAGAAGGGTGCGTTTACCGGTGCGATTGGCGAACGGAAAGGGTACTTTGGCGAAGCCGACGGTGGTACTATTTTCCTTGATGAAGTAGGGGAGTTGCCGATGCCTACCCAGGCGCGTTTGCTCCGTGTGTTGGAGAGTGGCGAGTTTATAAAAGTAGGTTCGTCCAAAGTGCAAAAGACGGATGTTCGTATTGTGGCAGCTACCAATGTCAATCTGACACAAGCGATTGCAGAAGGACGTTTCCGTGAAGATTTATATTACCGGTTGAATACGGTGCCTATCCAAATACCGCCTTTGCGTGAACGTGGTGACGATGTACTTTTGTTGTTCCGTAAGTTTTCCGCAGACTTTGCAGAGAAATACCGGATGCCTGCTATCCAGTTGACGGAGGATGCGAAGAAAGAGTTATTGGCTTACCCGTGGCCCGGCAACGTTCGTCAGTTGAAGAACATCACCGAGCAAATATCTATCATTGAAACCAACAGGGAGATCTCTGCTGCTATCTTGCAGAATTATCTTCCTGCACAAAATACGCAACGTCTTCCCGCGCTGATGGGAACGCGTGAGAGTAAAGGCTTTGAGAGCGAACGGGAGATTCTTTATTCTGTTCTGTTCGATATGCGCCAGGAAGTGGCGGAGCTGAAGAAGATGGTGCACAACCTGATGGCGGAACGTGCCGGACAGGTGGGGCAGGTAGGACAAGTGGGAACGGTGGTTACTACTCCGGTAGTGACGACACACCAGCCTTCGGTACCTGCGATCATTCATACCATGCAGCCTGCGGTTTGCAAGGATGATGACGACATACAAGACACGGAAGAATATGTAGAAGAACCTCCTTTGTCACTGGACGAAGTGGAAAAAGAAATGATACGCAAAGCACTTGAAAGGCATCACGGAAAGCGGAAGAGTGCGGCCAAGGACTTGAATATTTCCGAGCGTACACTTTATAGAAAAATAAAAGAATATGAATTGGATTAAGAAAATAATACGCCCTTTGCTACTGTTCGGCTTGCCGTTGGTAGTCATTGCGTGCACTGTTTCCTATAAGTTTAACGGATCGTCTATCAATTATGATAAGGTAAAGACCATTTCGATAGCCGACTTCCCGATCAAGTCGGAGTATGTATATGCTCCGTTGGCAACCAAATTCAATGAGGACCTGAAAGATATCTTCATCCGGCAGACCCGTCTGCAACTGCTCAAGCCGAGTCAAAATGCCGACTTGCAGATTGACGGAGAAATCACAGGGTACAATCAGTACAACCAGGCAGTATCTGCCGACGGTTATTCTTCGGAGACGAAGTTGACTATCACCGTCAATGTGCGTTTTGTCAACAACACCAATCATGCCGAAGACTTTGAACAACAGTTTTCTGCGTTCCGTACCTACGACTCTACCCAGTTGTTGACTGCCGTACAGGACGGATTGATTGCTGAAATGTCTAAAGAGATCACCGACCAAATTTTTAATGCAACTGTAGCAAACTGGTAATATAAATGACTTCTGTTAACTTTCAACAATGGATTCAGCATCCCGAGACGCTGAATAGGGATACTTTGTACGAACTGCGCAACCAGCTCGCGAGGTATCCGTATTTTCAGTCGCTCCGGTTGTTGTATCTCAAGAACCTGTATATTCTCCACGACATTAATTTCGGTGCGGAACTGCGGAAAGCCGTTCTGTATATTGCCGACCGACGGAAACTGTTTCATCTGATCGAAGGCGAACGCTTCGCTGTCGAATCCCAGAAGAAAGGGTTGCCTCTCTCTGAAGTATTGAAAGATGAGCCTACCGTCGACCGGACACTGGCTCTGATCGATGCTTTCCTTTCGACGGCTCCCGAAGAAGTAACCAGTCAGACAAGCTTTGATTACTCCATGGACTATACGGCATACCTTCTCGAAGAGACACCTGTCGCCGACGAGCCGGCAGAGGCAATGCCCAAGCTGAAAGGACACGAGCTGATTGACAACTTTATCGAAAAAAGCGAGACTGATCCAGTCGTATACCTGAAACCTTTGAGGGAAGAAGAGAAAGCAAAGGCAGCTTCTTCCGCTGAAACAAACGAAACGGGCAGAACAGACGAAACAACTGAAACCAACACCATAGAAGAGGAAGATGACAGCTGTTTCACAGAAACTTTGGCCAAAATCTACGTAAAACAGCAACGATATTCGAAAGCTCTTGAAATAATTAAAAAATTAAGCTTGAAATATCCAAAAAAAAATGCTTACTTTGCAGACCAAATCAGATTTTTGGAGAAATTGATTATTAACGCTAATTCAAAATAACTAAAAATGTACTTATTATTCATTATCTTAATGGTGATTGCAGCCTTGCTGATGTGCTTCATCGTGCTGATTCAGAATTCAAAAGGAGGCGGACTTGCTTCTGGTTTTTCTTCATCAAACGCTATCATGGGCGTGCGCAAGACTACAGATTTTCTGGAAAAAGCAACTTGGGGTCTGGCTATCTTCATGGTTGTGATGAGCGTTGCTACTGCTTACGTTGTTCCTTCTTCTTCTGCAGCTAAAGATGTATTGTTGGAACAAGCACAGAAAGAACAACAAACCAACCCGTATAATATGCCTACCGGTACTGCTGCTCCTCAGACAGATGCTACTGCTCCTGCAGAGTCTGCACCAGCAACGGAAGCTCCGGCTACTGAAACTCCTGCTCCTGTAGCAGAATAATTCAGTGACAGGATATTCGGTTTAAACTTATTGAGTGAACGGGCTTTTTGACCCGTTCTCTTCATTATAGGCGCGAATTACGCGAATTACAAGAGATTCTAATAGAATCGTGTAATACGTGTAGTTCGCGTCTGTCTTTATTATTGGGCCCGGTCTGCTCTTCTTCATACAGGAATATCCGGTCAGATGTCCTTTTTCTTATAAAATGTTCTCCTTTTTTAGTAAAACAAATGATAATTAGTTAACTTTGTTGCCCGTTACGAGATTATTAACTCCTTTTAAATATTACAATGACAGAACAATTGAAACAAAAGCTGAATGACTCCGCAGTGCTGCGTTGGAGTGTTCTAGCATTAGTCGCTTTTACCATGTTGTGCGGCTACTTCCTCACAGACGTTATGTCTCCTCTGAAACCCATGCTTGAAAAAGAACTTCTCTGGGACAGTTTAGATTACGGTTTTTTCACCAGTGCTTATGGCTGGTTTAATGTATTCCTGCTGATGCTCATCTTTGGTGGTATCATTCTGGATAAGATGGGAGTACGCTTCACCGGAATGGGTGCCTGTTTATTGATGGTGTTCGGTTGTGGATTGAAATATTATGCTATTACTACTACTTTCCCGGAAGGTGCGATGCTTTTCGGATTCAAGATGCAAGTCACATTGGCTGCATTGGGTTATGCTATTTTCGGTGTAGGAGTCGAAATTGCGGGTATCACCGTTTCGAAGATTATCGTGAAGTGGTTTAAAGGCAAAGAGATGGCTCTCGCTATGGGACTGGAAATGGCGACCGCGCGTATTGGAACAACTTTGGCCATGGTGCTTACCGTTCCTTTGGCAGACTTCTTCGGGTCTACGGATGAGAGCGGCGTATTCCATACCAATATTCCCGCTCCGATTCTGTTCTGTCTCGTCATGTTGTGCGTAGGTACCATCGCATTCTTCATCTATACTTCTACGATAAGAAACTGGATGCTTCACTGGATGCGGAAGGCTGGAACCGAAGAACCTTTCCGCAATGAAAAGACATTGTCTATAATCATTACCAACAAAGGATTCTGGCTGATCGCATTACTGTGCGTATTGTTCTATTCGGCTGTATTCCCCTTCATCAAGTATGCGGCCGATTTGATGGTACAGAAGTACAATGTTGATCCGAAACTTGCGGGAACGATTCCCGGATTGCTGCCGATTGGCGCGATCATCCTGACACCATTGTTCGGTTCATTATATGACCGTATCGGTAAGGGAGCCACGCTGATGGTGATCGGGTCGGTGATGCTGATTTTCGTACACACGATGTTCGCTCTTCCTATTCTGAATATATGGTGGTTTGCAACGGTGATCATGATTATTCTGGGATTTGCTTTCTCATTGGTTCCTTCGGCAATGTGGCCTTCGGTTCCGAAGATTATTCCGGAGAAACAGTTGGGAACGGCTTATGCGTTGATCTTTTGGGTACAGAACTGGGGATTGATGGGCGTGCCTTTGCTGATCGGATGGGTGTTGAACTCTTATTGCAAAGGTCCGGTTGTAGATGGTGCACAGACTTATGATTATACCTTGCCGATGGCTATTTTTGCTATGTTCGGTGTACTTGCCCTGATTGTTGCCTTGATGCTGAAAGTGGAAAACAAGAAGAAAGGCTACGGACTGGAAGAAGCAAATATTCAGAAATAATCACAGTATATATTCTATCTGAAAAGATATAAAAGAGAAAAGATATGGCTACGAAAGAGAAAAAGAAACAATAGAAAATATGATAGATAGAGAAAATCTATAATGAAATATAAAGAAACCATGCTACTGCTTTTTGTAACAGTATCATGGTTTTATTGTTTGTCGTCTATATTTTAAGTTGATTATTACTTTACAAAATTGGCAATGTTATAATTATCATTGATTTTAGAAGAAGGGA
>ENA-OPZZ01000220-OPZZ01000220.1-human-gut-metagenome-genome-assembly--contig:-NODE-220-length-45798-cov-5.511243_pt1 | contig 45798 bp, 38 predicted proteins | sample MGYA00242487_ERZ504511 | MGnify/ENA primary metagenome ERZ504511 (study PRJEB26092, sample SAMD00036241) | human gut metagenome | host: Homo sapiens | study: EMG produced TPA metagenomics assembly of... | reverse complement strand
GCATCGGGATGATCCAGATAATTCAGACGGCGGACATAGTCTATGTGCAATATCTTGAAAAATATTGTGAATACCCACAGAGCATTCCATGTATGGGGTCTTCGGGTCCATCACAAAGCTGGTAGGACGTCCGTCACGGGTCGGGAACAGGAAGAGTTCGCTGTCACCCGGATGCTTCATCGGATTGTTCTTGTCGGTTAAATGACCATACAGCATCTTGAAGCCGATAGCCTCACGCCACTTCAGTTTTTTCAGCAAAGGAATACGGTTGAAAATCTTACCGTTCAAATCCCACGATACATCCAGAGAGGCGTAACGGTCGTTCAGGAACTCCATATTATTAATCAAGTTGAAAGTCTCGCGCTGCAGGATATAGGACAAGTTGGCCGCCGGCATGATCAGCAGCGGGAACGGAACTTTGTTCCACTGCGCACCGCCTTTCACGAACATATCGATCTTACCCCATGACGAGAACCAGAAACGCTTGTACAGCCCGATCTCTGTCAAGTTATAGTTATACTCTCCGCCCAGCACGCCCTTGAAACCGGCCGTGTGCGACAGCGTAAATACCGGAGCGTCAAAAGAAACCGGAATACGGCGTTGCTTGGTATTGACAAATGTCTCACCCGGAGCGTAACGGAAGGCCAGGGAGGCTTCCATGGTCTGAATCTCAGGAACCAACGTTTTCTGGTCATCATTGGTTATATAGGCCAGGCCGCCGGTAGGCTCGTCTGTGCTGTGTTTCACTTCCACCGTGGTCTTCAGGCCAAACTGTGTCTCGTTCTCGTACTTCAAGGCGATATTCCGCACGTAGGACATCTGGTCTACCGTAGAAGTCTTGAAAGATACGAACACGTTGTCTTTATCTGTCTTCAGGAACTTATCCGTGGGAGACATCACATCATACTGATAGCTGAACGTGATGGAGTTCTTCGGGAACTCGCGCGGCAGGTATTCCTTCTTGTTGAAAGAGTATTCCACCTCACCCATATACTTGGAACGATGATCCTTGAATCCGTAAGCGTAATATCCCTTGAAGAACAGATGCGGATTCAGATTGGCCGTGGTCTGCGCGCTCATACGCAGACGCAATCCGTCGATATAGTTATTGGAGATCATGGTGTTTACCGGACCGATATCCACCTTGCTGGGATGCTCCTTGGTCCCGGTTTCCACAAAGTTCTCGATAAACGCCTTCAATACAAAAATCACATATTTGAATCCCGGCATCTGCTCCAGACGCTTTACCAGCATATCCATAGAACTCTCGGTCTGCGTAAGCGGAACCGGCCGGTATTGATTCCAGAAATCGTCTCCGCGCATCATGGCGTCCGCCTCTTTGATCTCGGCTCCCTTACGCTTGAAAAGTTGCTGCGGAAGCTCATCGAAGGCATAATCAGAGTAACGGGTAGTCCTTCGTATCTGGAATCCTTGCATGATCTTCATCAAGGTCATCTCCACAATCATGTCATCGGTTTTCAACACCCACTCCCCATTGGGCAATTGCTCGAACTCCTGAATAATATCCATATTGTCTACAAAGTTCACCCCGATTTCTTGGGCAGGTTCATTGTACATTTCTTCACCGTATAAGACGAGTCGGCCAATACGTAAAGATGCCCCGTAAAACCGAAGTCCTGCGAGTTATTGGGAACGAAGGTGAGATGGAAGCACTTGTCCTTGTCCACGAATGTGGTGTCCATAATGTAAAACTTATAAAAAGAGATGGCATCACTGGACGAAATAGGGCTGATGAAAGGATACTGCAACAGACGGATATCATTGTCGTAAATATTCACATCCGTAAATACATCCTTCAGCACCGTGCTCAGCATATCTCCCGTTGCAAACAGCTCGTTCACACCCGTAGAGCTCATTCCTTTGATAATGGTCTTCTCACTCTTGGGATGTTTACGGTAAATTTTCTGCGAAGCGGTCTCGTCTACCGAAATAGGAAGGATGAATTTATTGGTTTCCTCACAAAGTTCGATCTGGTCTTTCAGGAAAGGCATCTTTTTATACATGCCTTTTTCCAGCATCTCGGGAGTCACATCATTCAGTGACATCGTGATCTTCTGATACTTATTGTACTGATAGTAATCGTTCTCGCTCAACTTATTATTCTTTTTATGAGCGATCACCTTCTTCATCAGTTCCACTGCCGGATTATTCTTACGGGAGTATTTCTCTCGTTTGGGCTTCACCACCACTTCGTCCAGCATGATATCATCCGGTCTCATCCTCACATTCAGGTTCTTGGTGACGCCGGGAATTATATTCACCACTTTTGTTACATATCCCACCGCCGAAAAGGTGAGTTTATTCCAGCCTTTACGGGTTTCGACCTTATAATTTCCATCATTATCGGTAATACTTCCTACGCCTTTTCCTTCATAAAAGACTGACAAGTAGGGTATGGGTTCATTCGTCAATGAGTCTGTTACAACGCCTTGTATATTTTGGGCTGACACCGAAATGCAGCATCCTAATAACAAAAATAGTAGAAACGACTTGATATATTTTGTCTTCATTCTTTTCACCGCTATTTTTATGAGGGAACAAAGTTAAGCATTAACTTAAAAGAAAGTTGCTAATATAAGCTAATAAATACAGAAATCTTACATATTGACCAATAAATAGGTGAAATTTAACACCGGCAGAACCATTATGCAGCAAATAAAAAAGGGGTCTTTTCACAAAGCCCCCTTTTTAAGTTTTCAATAGGTATTAGTTTTTTTTTAAGGTAAAAAGATTGTTTTCAGGATAACGATGCAAATATCGAGCCTTTTTTTAAACCAGCCAAATAAAAAACTATGCCATACAACATGTTTTTAGATTTTTCTGTCTTTTTTGGCAGATTATTATTCAAAATGCTCTTTATCGGCCTCATTATATATACAAAGGTAGCAAAAATATAGACTAAAACAGCATTTTAATGAGTTTTTTCTTTTCCCAAGAAATGTCCATCTACCTTATCACGATGTTTCAGCACCTTTGCATCGATGAAGAAAACAATTTCTTCGGCGATATTGGTTATATGGTCTCCGGCACGTTCCAGCTTACGGATAACGGTGCCGAGTTCCAGGCAAGTCAGGAAATTATCGGGGTGTGTTTCCAGATATTTTGTAAGGACGGCAGGAGCAGCCGCATTGATTTCGTCCAGCAAATTATCTTTACTGAATACATTGAGGGCTAACTCCAGATTTTCTTCATTCAACGCGTTCTTGGTCATTTCGAGCATACCGAGCACTTGTCTCAGCATCTCTTCTATACGCAGGCTGTGGAGCAGTTCACTATCCAGCACGGTTTCCTCGCTTCTCACCACAAAACGGGCTATGCCTTCGGCAAAATCTCCCAAACGCTCCAAATCACTGTTTATCTTGAACATGGCCAGCACAAAACGCAGGTCAATGGCTACCGGATTGTATAGAGCGATAGTGTCCTCTACATCACTGTCTATTTTCAACTCGAACGCATTCACCCTTTTCTCACGGACAATGACTTGCTGTGCCTGGTCACGGTTAAAGGTCAGCACAGCCTCTCCTGCCCTGTCCAGCTGATTGTAAACCAATGTCCACATCTCGTTCACTTCCTTCTTCAGTGATACAAGTTCTGATTCTATAAATTTCACCATATTCTTAATTCTTGTTTTGTTTATCATTATTTCTTTCACCGCAGATTGCGCAGATTCACACTGATTTTAATTTTCCGGACAGAAGAATAAAAAGACAAATCCGTACCATTAGATCTGAAAAGCAAGCAAGTCCGCATCGGGTTGTGGCACATCAGTTCCAGCTTTATCTTATCTCCCATCTGTGCAACGCTGTGATGAATGCTTTACCCGAAACGCCCTGTAATATAATTCTGGGTCGCTTCCTTGCCCGGATTCGTAAATATTTTCTTCGTATCATCATATTCCACCATATTGCCCATATAGAAGAAGGCTGTCTTGTCACTGACACGCGCGGCCTGCTGCATGTTGTGGGTAACAATAACGATGGTATATTCTTTCTTCAGCTCATGAATCAACTCTTCTACCTTGGCTGTAGAGATAGGGTCCAGTGCCGAAGCCGGTTCATCCATAAGCAGAACCGAAGGAGATACGGCCATGGCACGGGCTATGCACAACCGCTGCTGCTGACCACCGGACAGGGCAAATGCCGATTCTTTCAACTTATTCTTCACCTCATCCCACAATGCGGCTCCTTTCAAGGTTTCCTCCACCCTGTGGCGGATAAACTCATTATCTTTCACCCCATTTACCCGAAGCCCGTAGGCCACATTCTCGAAAATGCTTTTCGGGAACGGGTTGGGACGCTGAAAGACCATCCCTACGCTCTTGCGCAACTCGTCCACCTGCACGGACTTGTCGTATATATTTCTCCCGTCAATCAAAATCTCCCCCTCCAGACGAGAGCCGGGAATGAGGTCGTTCATGCGGTTGAACAGACGGAGGAAGGTGGACTTGCCACAACCGGACGGGCCTATGAAAGCCACCACCGATTTCTCTTCAATCGTCATGCTTATATCTTTCAGTGCCTGAAAATCACCATAGAAAAAATTTACATGTTTTGCATCTATCTTATTCATATTCTTAATGTTTTAATAATTTGCTGATTTGTCTATGTGCTAATGTACCAATGTCCGTGCGGTACACAGCGCAACCCATCGGCACACCGACAAATTATTAATTCGTTTTTACTTTGTTGGAAAAATACCGGCGGAGTGCATTTGCCAACAGGTTTATAATTAAAATAATAAGGATCAGTACCAACGCCGTACCGTATGCCAAAGGAAGCTGTGACTCCATATCCGTTCCGCTGGTAGAAATCACATAAAGGTGATAAGGCAATGCCATGCATTGGTCCAGAATGCTGTGTGGCAGTTGCGGCAGGAAGTAAGCGGCACACGTAAACAAGATGGGCGCCGTTTCACCCGATACACGTCCCAAAGCCAGAATCAGTCCGGTAATGATGTTGGGCATCCCCATAGGCAGAATCACATGCCAGATGGTTTGCAGCTTGGTCGCGCCCAAAGCCAGACTCCCTTCACGGAAGCTGTCGGGAATCGCCTTCAAGGCTTCTTCGGTGGTGCGTATCACTAAAGGTACACAAAGCAATCCCAACGTCAAAGAACCGGCCAGGATGCTGTCGCCGAACCCCATGTATTTCACAAACAGTGCCATACCAAACAAACCGAACACAATGGACGGAATACCGCTCAGGTTATTGGTCATCATCCGGATAAAGCGGACCAGCTTGCCTTTCGGCGCATACTCGTTCATATAAATGCCACTCATCACTCCCACCGGAAAAGCGAACAGCGCACTGCCCGCCATCAGATAAAAAGTACCTACAATGGCCGGCCATATACCGCCACCCGTCATGCCGTCACTGGGCGCCGTGGTCAGAAACTCCCAGCTGATTACTCCTATACCTTTATATATAATAAAACCGAGAATGGCGAACAGAATGAGGACAATGCTATAACTCAACAGTTTGAAAATGCCGAATGCCAGCCATTGCGAACGTCTTTTACGCATCCCTTGCCCGACAGGGAAAACATCTTGCTTCATATTTTAAATACTTAATTAATCATTTGTCAATCTATCCATATACCCATTGGCTACGCTGTGTGCCGCATGATCATTAGCACACCGGCAAATCAGTACATTATTTATTTGTTCTTGATGAAATATATTCTACACTAAAGTTGATAAGCATCGTGATGAAAAACAACACTACTCCCAACAGGAACAGGGCTTCATAGTGCGCGCCACCGGCAGGAGCCTCTCCCAGTTCCGCTGCAATAGTCGCCGGAATGGTACGGAGCGGCTCCAGAATAGTGGTGGGTATCACGGCCGCATTTCCTGTAACCATCAGCACCGCCATCGTCTCGCCTATGGCGCGTCCGATGCCCAGGACAACGCCCGAAGTGATTCCCGAAACAGAGAAAGGTATCACCACCTTATATATAGTCTGCCAACGGGTAGCGCCCAATGCCAGACTGGCTTCGCGCATGGCACGGGGGCAATTCCGCATCGCATCCTCGCTTACGGTAATGATAGTGGGGAGTGCCATGATAGCCAAAACAATACTTCCGGCCAATCCGGTCTCGCCCACAGGCAGATTAAAGACTTTCTGAATAAGCGGTACGATGACTATCAACCCAAAGAAACCGTAGACCACGGACGGAATACCACTGAGCAATTCAATAACCGGCTTCAGAAAACTACGGGTCCGATGGTCGGCCACCTCGGACATATACACCGCCACCGACAAGCCGAAAGGCAAAGCGAACAGGATGGCAAAGAAACTCACCCAAAGCGTACCCGTAATCAAAGGAAGGAATCCGAACTGAGGGGCGGGAGTAGCCGTAGGGAACCATTCCTTTCCGGCAAAAACCTCGTCAAAAGAAATAGACTCGTCTTTCAGCAGGTGGCCCGGAAAATCCTTCTCTATAAACTTGGAGGGAACAAAGGCGATGATGCCTGGATTACCGGCAACGATCTCGCCGATGCACCGGGGGGCTTTCTCGTACCCGGCTCCCAACTCTTCCTCCGAGAAATAGGAGGTGATATCCTCCAACCGGAAAACTTTAACCTCCGCATCCGGTCCTCCCAGCTCTTTCCAGTTGGTAATCTCTTCGTCAAAAACGTCTTTTATTTGTGCCGCACTCAGTTCCTGCACCGGATTGGCTTTATTCACCGCCAGCACATATCCCTCTTCTATGACTTTTTTATTAAAAAGTCCCAAAGCTTCCGCAAACAAGAATACGACAATCAGCAAAATAGTAATGCTCGTTACAAAACCGCTGCAAGTCAATATTCCTTCTACAATCTTTTCCCAAACTCGTTTCATACAGTTTTAGTCTTCTATTTTAATAACCGATGCAAAAAAAGCCTCTTTATATTAAGGTGATATGAAAGAAGCTTGAAGTATTTGCTACAATTATATTACAAACTTGTTACAAGCAAAGACAATCCTGATCTTATTGCCATTTTCCCGCAAGGACGGATTCAATCCACCCTTGCCGGCGAATATTGCCCGTAACAGAATCGTAACACACCAGTAAAACAAATGACACAAGAAAACGTTTCTTTTGCACACGAATTAATATAAGAACTTATGAATCAATTAAAAGCTCTATTTCTTTTTATTCTATTGGCTTGTAGTCTGAATATTACCGCACAACGCATAAAAGGCAGTGACACGGTGTTGCCTGTGTCACAGGAAACAGCCGAGATTTTCATGAAAGATGATCCCGACCGGCGGGTAACCGTCACCGGCGGGGGAACCGGAGTGGGGATTTCCGCCCTGATGGACAACACGACAGATATCGCTATGGCTTCCCGTCCCATCAAATTCAGCGAAAAGATGAAACTGAAAGCCGCCAAACAGGAAGTGGAGGAGGTAATCATAGCGTATGATGCCCTGGCCGTCATTGTAAACCCGTCCAACCCTGTCAGCCAACTGACACGCCAGCAACTGGAAGCCATATTCCGCGGCAAGATAACCAATTGGAAGCAACTGGGAGGACCCGATATGAAAATCATTGTCTATTCCCGCGAAACCTCTTCGGGAACTTACGAATTTTTCAAAGAAAGCGCCCTGAAGAACAAGAACTACATGAGCAGCAGCTTGTCCATGCCCGCCACCGGAGCCGTGATCCAGTCTGTAAGCCAGACCAAAGGCGCTATCGGCTATGTGGGACTGGCCTACTTGTCCCCCCGGGTGAAAGCCATCGCCGTTTCCTACGACGACGGCAAGCACTATGTACTGCCCAGCCTTGAAAACGGAAAGAAGAAACTTTACCCCGTAGTACGCCCTCTTTACTACTATTACAACGTAGCCAATAAGGAAAAAGTAACCCCGTTCATCGACTATATCCTGTCGCCCCAGGGGCAAAATATTATAAAAAACGGTGGATATATTCCTGTGAAATAAAGGATATCCCAAAAAGAATGCGTACTTTTGCAGCAAAAGTGTAAAATTGATATCACAATGACTGAAATGAACGCTACAGAAGCTACAGAGAAGAAAAGTCTGAACTTCATTGAACAGGCAGTTGAGAACGACCTGAGAGAAGGTAAAAACGGAGGGAAAGTACAAACCCGCTTTCCGCCCGAGCCGAACGGCTACCTGCACATCGGTCATGCCAAAGCCATCTGTCTGGATTTCGGGATAGCTGCACGCTATGGTGGCGTATGTAACCTGCGTTTTGACGACACCAACCCGACCAAAGAAGATATGGAATACGTGGAAGCCATCAAGGAGGACATCCAATGGCTCGGATTCCAGTGGGGAAACGAATATTATGCATCCGACTACTTCCAGCAATTATGGGATTTCGCCGTCAATCTGATAAAGGAAGGAAAGGCTTATATAGACGAACAGAACTCCGAACAAATCGCGGCACAAAAAGGCACTCCCACCCAACCCGGAACCGAGAGCCCTTACCGCAACCGTCCCATCGAGGAAAGCCTGGAACTGTTCAACAAAATGAACAGCGGTGAAATAGAAGAAGGCAAAATGGTGCTCCGTGCCAAAATAGACATGGCAAGCCCCAACATGCACTTCCGCGACCCTATTATTTATCGTGTGGTAAAGACTCCGCACCACCGTACAGGCGAAACCTGGAAAGCATACCCCATGTATGACTTCGCACACGGACAGAGCGACTATTTTGAAGGAGTGACCCATTCGCTGTGTACCCTGGAGTTCGTACCCCACCGTCCGTTGTACGACCTGTTCGTGGACTGGGTAAAAGAGGGTAAAGATCTGGACGACAACCGTCCTCATCAGTATGAGTTCAACAAACTGAACCTGAACTACACCTTGATGAGCAAGCGTAACCTGCTGATTCTGGTAAAAGAACATCTGGTAAACGGTTGGGACGACCCCCGTATGCCGACTCTCTGCGGTTTCCGCCGTCGCGGCTACTCGCCTGAGTCCATCCGCAAATTTGTAGACAAGATAGGTTATACCACTTACGATGCCCTGAATGACTTCGCCCTGCTGGAAAGCGCTGTCCGCGAAGACTTGAACAGCCGTGCCACCCGTGTATCGGCAGTCATCAATCCGGTGAAACTGATCATTACCAACTATCCCGAGGACAGGTGGAGGAAATGGAAGCTGTCAACAACCCGGAAGATCCGTCGGCAGGCACACACACCATCGAATTCAGCCGCGAACTGTGGATAGAACGCGACGACTTCATGGAAGACGCCCCGAAGAAATATTTCCGTATGACTCCGGGACAGGAAGTGCGTCTGAAAAGCGGATACATCGTGAAATGCACAGGCTGCAAGAAAGACGACAACGGCAACGTGGTGGAGGTATACTGCGAATACGATCCCGACAGCAAAACAGGTATGCCGGGCAGCAACCGCAAAATCAAAGGTACCATCCACTGGGTAAGCTGCGCACACTGTCTGCCTGCCGAAGTACGCCTGTACGACCGCCTGTGGAAAGTGGAGAACCCGCGTGATGAGATGGCCGCCATCCGCGAAGCAAAGAACTGCGACGCACTGGAAGCCATGAAAGAAATGATCAACCCCGATTCGTTGAATGTATTAACCAACTGCTATGTAGAGAAATATCTGGCCGATGCCAAACCGCTGGATTACTTGCAGTTCCAGCGCATCGGTTATTTCAATGTAGACAAAGACTCTACACCGGAACATCTGGTGTTCAACCGCACCGTATCTTTAAAAGATACCTGGAGCAAAATCAATAAATAAAAACAAGCTTATGAACTACGACATGTCTTCTTACTTTGAAGACCCGGAATTTAAAGAAGCATTGGCAAAATACGAGGGTATGGTGGAGAACCATACCCCCGCTTATTTTGAAGCTGATGAACTGATCGATATCGCCGAATACTACACTTTAAAAGGAAGACATAAAGATGCAGACAAGGCCATAGACCTCACTCTCCAATTACATCCCGAAAACACAGACGCCCTGGTTTTCCGGATACGCTCCCTGATGCTGCAAAACAAAAAGGAAGAAGCCAAAGTGGCAGCGCAACTCATCGCCAACAGCACCGACCGTGAATGCAGGTTCCTGCAAGCTGACATGCTGATGGAGGAGGACCGCATAGAAGAGGCCGAGGAGATATTCAAACAACTGGTCATGGACGAGGAGTACGAAGTGGATACGCTGCTGGATATCATCCAGGACTATACCAACGCCAATCAGGAAGAATATGCCGGACAATGGGTAGACTGCCTGTTTGCTCATTCCGACATGCAAACCCTGCCCAAAACCAACCAACGCCTCCGCGATGTGCTGTGCGATTATTACAGCACGTTCAACAAGCCCGACTTGGCCATCCCCTACCTGAACATGACCCTGAACGAGTATCCCTATTCCATCGAGCATTGGAACGAACTGGGGAAATGCCATCTGCAACAATGCCAATACGAAGAGGCGAACGAAGCCTTGGATTTCGCATTAGCCATTGATGATGAAAATACAGATTCATTGACTTTGAAAGCATTTGGTTACCACCAGGCAGGCAATTTAAAGGAATCCTGCGACTACTATCTCCGTCTGGCCAATGTGAGCAAGAACAAGACGAAAGCCTATCTGGCACTGGCACAAATCTATCTGGAGATGCGGGATCATGCTTCAGCCATCAGCTATATAGAAAAGCTGATAAACCGGAAATCGGGCCTGACCGACTACGAATTGGCCGAGTTATATTCTGACACGGCGCTCTGTCATGCCTATCTGGGGCATACCGAAAACGGATACAAATATATCAACCAAGCATTGGAGCTGAACGAACATGATGCCGAAATACGTATCGCAGCCGGACGCTTCTTTACAATAGAAGCTCAAAAAAGCGATATCAGCGAAGAGGAACAAGAAAACAACCTCCGCAATGCGGAACATCAATTCACACGTGCATTGGAGTTTACTCCGAAGGAGGAACGGTTTGATGTGCTGTTCAAAATCGGCTCTCTATATTTTGACGAACATAATTTTGAATATGCCAACCAGTACTTCGAACTAATAAACAAAGAATTTCCGGAGGATGCCGATGCCACTTACTTTTTTCTGGCTTACGGTTATTACCACCAGCAGGAATCCGCTTCGTTCATGCACTATCTGGCTAAAATCAGAAAAGAAATTCCGGATATGTACGCCACCATGGGAACCGGCGATACCATACTGATGACCGACACCTACTTCAATGAAGCGCTGCGTGCCATTAAAGAAGATGTCAGCACAGGCAAGATTAACTTAAACAAATATTTATAATAATTTTATGGAATCAGTTGCATTTATCCAGTGGTGTCTGGACCACTTGAATTATTGGACAATAACGTTATTAATGGCCATCGAAAGCTCTTTTATCCCTTTCCCCTCGGAAGTGGTAGTGCCGCCCGCCGCCTATAAGGCTGCCGGAGGAAACAGTGACCTGAATGTATTTCTGGTAGTTATATTTGCGACCATCGGAGCCAATATAGGAGCCATCATCAATTATTATATAGCCTATTTCGTAGGCCGTCCGCTGGTTTATAAATTTGCGAACAGCCGCTTCGGGCACATGTGCCTGATTGATGAAGCCAAGGTTCAGAACGCGGAACACTACTTTGACAAGCATGGGGCACTCTCCACCTTTATCGGACGTCTTATTCCTGCCGTCCGCCAGCTTATCTCCATTCCTGCCGGTCTGGCCAAGATGAAATTATCCACTTTCCTGCTGTATACAACGCTGGGAGCAGGTATCTGGAATGCCATCCTGGCAGCCATCGGTTACTATCTGCAATCAGTGGTTCCTGAAGAGCAGTTATTGAGTACCGTCACCGAATACAGCCACGAGTTAGGATATTGCTTTATAGCTATCGGCGTTTTAATAGTAGGTTTCCTGATTTATAAAGGAAGAAAATAAAAAAGAATGAACTTTTTTCCATTTAAATTTGTTATCATTACAGTATCGAACTAAAATATAATAAAATTATGGCAAAAACAGCATTTAAAGGAACACCGGTAACACTAGCCGGAGAATTTGTGAAAGCAGGAACCTCAGCTCCGGAATTTACATTGGTAAAAGGAGATTTGAGCAATTATACATTAAAAGACGGGAAGGGCAAATATCTGATTCTGAACATTTTCCCCAGTATGGATACCGGCGTGTGCGCTACTTCCGTACGCAAGTTCAACCAGCTGGCTGCAAACCAGCCCAATACAGTGGTGTTGGCAATCTCTAAAGACCTGCCATTCGCCCAGGGACGCTTCTGCACTACTGAAGGCATCACCAACGTTATTCCTTTGTCTGATTATCGCTATACTTCCGATTTCGCTGAAAAATATGGTGTATTGATGACTGATGGTCCTTTGGCAGGATTATTGGCACGCTCGGTTGTAGTGATTGATCCGGAAGGAAAAGTGGTTTATACCGAACTTGTTCCCGAAATAACCCAGGAACCGAATTATGAGGCTGCACTGAAAGCGGTAAAATAAAAAGTACTTTCCGAAAGAACTAAGAAAACGGCAGAAGATTTTTACAATCTATCCGCATAGTTTTGGGGGTAGTTTCCGGCATAACTTCTTGAAAGTTATGCCGGAAATCTTTATATGTCATGCTTGAAAGATCTATAATCTTGCATGTGAAAGATTTATAATCTTATGCCCGAAAGATCTATAATCTTACATCTTCATCCTTTAGACAAGTACCATTGGTACATTCTGTGTACCCCTTCTTCTATATCAATCTTATGCTGCCATCCCAGCCGGTGCAATTTGCTTACATCCGTCAGCTTACGCATAGTACCGTCCGGTTTCGTAGCGTCAAAAGTCAGTTTGCCTTGATAACCCACTTCCTTGACAATCTTGTCCGCCAGTTGGGCAATGGTGATTTCTTTCCCCGTACCGATATTGATATGACAGTTGCGGATATCCTTGGAGCCGGCAGCATAGGTATCCTTAAAGTCCACATGCTCCATGATATAGACACTGGCATCAGCCATCTCCTCACTCCATAAGAACTCACGCAACGGCTTGCCTGTTCCCCACAAAGTTACTTCCTGCCCGGTTATACCATACTTTTTCAGAATGGAGAGAATCTCCTCATCCATATGCGAACCGTCTATTCCCTCTACGGGACGAAGATTCATATCTTTACGCACCGCGTCCCAGTTCCCTTCATTCAGGCATTTTCCCAAATGAATCTTACGAATCATGGCAGGCAGCACATGGCTGTTCTCCAAATGGAAATTATCATTGGGACCGTAAAGGTTCGTAGGCATCACGGCTATGTAATTGGTTCCATATTGCAGGTTAAAACTTTCGCACATCTTCAATCCCGCAATCTTCGCAATAGCATACGGTTCGTTGGTATATTCCAAGGGAGAAGTCAGTAACACATCTTCCTTCATGGGTTGTACGGCATCACGAGGATAAATGCAAGTGCTTCCCAAAAACAAGAGTTTCTTTACATTATGGCGGAAACTCTCTCCTATCACATTCTGCTGAATCTGCAAGTTCTGATAAATAAAATCGGCACGGTAAAGACTGTTCGCCATGATGCCTCCCACATGTGCCGCTGCCAGAATGACATACTGGGGCTGCTCTTCATCAAAAAACTTCTTCACAGCCTGCCCGTCCAGCAGATCCAGTTCTTTGTGAGAACGGCCTACCAGATTGGTATATCCCTTTTGCTGCAAATTATTCCATATAGCAGACCCCACCAGTCCGTGGTGGCCTGCTACATATATCTTGGCTGTTTTTTCCATTATTCTGCTATTTGAGCCTTTAAATACAGTTTCTTCACGAACTTCATATCATGCTTCACCATGATTTTCACCAGTTCGGGGAAAGAAGTCTTACGGGGATTCCAGCCCAGCAACGTTTTGGCTTTAGTGGGATCACCCAACAACTGCTCCACTTCGGCGGGACGGAAATACTTAGGATCGACGGCAACCAGTTCCTTGCCCGTCGCCACATCGATACCTCTTTCATCCACCCCTTTGCCTTCCCAGCGCAATTCAATGCCCACTTCCTTGAAGGCCAAGGTACAGAACTCGCGCACCGTATGGTATTCGCCGGTCGCAATGACAAAATCTTCGGGAGTATCATGCTGAAGAATCATCCACATACACTCCACATAATCCTTGGCATAGCCCCAGTCGCGCAAAGAATCCAGATTTCCCAGATACAGTTTGTCCTGATATCCCTGGGCTATACGTGCGGCAGCCAAAGTAATCTTGCGTGTTACGAAATTTTCACCACGACGTTCGCTCTCATGGTTGAACAGGATGCCGTTCACGGCAAACATACCGTAACTTTCACGATAGTTCTTGGTAATCCAGAAACCATACTGCTTGGCCACCCCATACGGAGAACGGGGATAGAAGGGAGTCGTTTCCTTCTGAGGCACTTCCTGTACCAGTCCGAACAATTCGGAAGTCGATGCCTGATAAATCTTGGTCTTCTTTTCCAGGCCCAGAATACGGACCGCTTCCAACATACGCAGCGTGCCTACCGCATCCGCTTCCGCAGTGTACTCGGGTACATCGAAACTTACTTTCACATGGCTCTGAGCAGCCAGATTATAGATTTCATCGGGCTGTACAGCCTGAATGATACGTATCAGCGAACTACTGTCGGTCATATCCCCCCAATGCAGATTCACCAGACGGGTCTTTTGCATATCACGAACCCACTCGTCCAGATAAAGATGTTCGATACGACCGGTATTGAATGAAGAAGAACGGCGCAGAATACCGTGAACCTCATATCCCTTTTCAATCAAAAACTCTGCCAGGAATGAACCGTCCTGACCTGTAATACCTGAAATTAAAGCTACTTTTTTCATTTCGTTTATTGTAAATGGCCTTATGCAAGCCCTCTTGGTTATTTCATATCACATAGCTATCTACTGCTATCTGCCTTTCGGCATGGCAAAGGGCGGAATGACCAAACAGAACGGCAGATGACAGACAGCATACACTCCATGTATGCAGAAATAAAATATATACAAGAAAGAATATTTACTCCGCCGAAAATTCTTTGATGCGCTGTTCCTCGCTCAACCGGCAGATCAGCAATGTGTTATTCTTCTCAGCAACGATATATCCGTCCAGTCCCTGTACCACCACCCTCTTTTCCTGTGTAGTGTGAATCACACAGTTACGGGTTTCATACAACTTTATATTCTCACCTATCTGCGTATTATTATGGGCATCTTTCGGCAAATTCTCGTGCAATGATCCCCAAGTACCCAGATCACTCCACCCAAAGCTGGCAGGAAGGACAAAAATCTCATCCGCCTTCTCCATAATGGCATAATCCACCGAAATGTTCTCGCACAAAGGGAAATTCCGGTCAATCATTTCCTGCTCCTTGTCCGTATAATAATAAGGAAGCAAACGCTCGAACACCTTCGAAATGGCAGGCTGATATACGCGCAGGGCGTTCACCACCGTATTTACATTCCACACAAAAATACCGGCATTCCAGAAGAAATTATTTTTTTGAATATAGCGCCGGGCTGTTTCCAGATCGGGTTTCTCTTTAAAAGAATACACCCGGAATACCTCCTTATTGGCGGTAGAAGGTACACTGAGATCAGCTTCAATGTAACCGTAGCCCGTCTCAGGACGGGTAGGTTTCATGCCCAGGGTAAGGATAGCGTCCGAATCGGCCGTAAAATTCATCGCCGAATTAATCACCCGCTGAAACTCCGCGATATTCATCACAATGTGGTCGCTGGGGGTCACCACCATATTGGCCTTAGGATTACGTGCCTTTATTTTCCAACTGACGTATGCTATACAAGGAGCCGTATTGCGACGGCAAGGCTCACGCAGGATATGATCATCAGCAATATCGGGCAACTGCTCCTTTACAGTGTCCGCATACTTCTCTGATGTCACCACCCAAATATTTTCCGGAGGACAGATCCCCTGAAAACGGTCAGCCGTAAGTTGGATCAATGTACGGCCGCAACCCAGTACATCAATAAATTGCTTAGGATAATCAGGAGTACTCATCGGCCAGAAACGGCTTCCAACACCTCCGGCCATTATAACGAGGTGATTATTCTTGATGTTCATATGATTCATTTTTTACGTTGTATGACCGCAAAGATAAGTATTATTTTTTAAAAAAAGTATTGCGTTTTAATTTATATGTCCTATATTTGCATACGACTAACATTTTTTTTGTCATGAAACAACCGACAACTGAAAACTCTGATATAATTAAACTAGTAGCGATATTAGGTGATTTTGCCTTGTTGAACCTTTCTATGATACTTGTGTTTTTTATTCTGAAAGGAATAGATTCACAGGCCATAGCCCATATTTCATTGAAAACCTACCTGCTGACTTCCAACCTGTGCTATATTCCCTGCATATCCATCTTTGGGGTCATACTGCACAACCGCATAGTGCGTCCGGAACAGATTGTAGGCCGCCTGTTAGGAACAATCAGCTTGCATGTAGTCATCTTCCTCACGGTGCTGGCCATTATTAAGGTAGATAACTTCTCACGCATCTATCTGCTTGCTTTCTATCTGTCTTTCATACCTTTAGCTATAGGATGGCGACTGACATTGCGGTTCTTTGTGAAAATGTTCCGCCGCAGTGGCAGGAACCTGCACACCACTGTACTGATAGGCGACGGGGACAATATGGTGGAGCTGTACCATACGTTGAACGATTTGACTTACGGATACAGGGTTTTAGGCATTTTCTATGATGAGAAGGACTCTAATTACCCCGAAGGGATTCCCTTTAAAGGTCCTGTAAACCAATTATTTGAATGGTTGTCCCATAACACCGTACACGAACTGTACTGTGGTCTGCCATCCAGCAGAAAGGATGATATTCTGGCCATCATGAACTATTGCGAGAACAATCTGATCCGCTTCTATAGCGTACCTCATGTACGTAATTACATAAAGCGTCAGCTGCAACTGGAATTATTGGGTGAAGTTCCTGTATTGTCCATCCGTACCGAGCCGTTGCAGAACCCGGTAAACAGACTGGCAAAACGGTTATTTGATTTGACATTTTCCTCTCTGTTTTTACTTACAATTTTTCCATTTATGTACCTGATTGTAGGTCTTATTATTAAAATTACCTCACCTGGTCCCATATTCTTCAAACAGGAGAGAAACGGGGAAAACGGGAAAATCTTTAAATGCTATAAGTTCCGTTCCATGAAAGTGAACGCATTGTCCGATTCATTGCAGGCTACCAAGAATGATCCCCGCAAGACCAAGTTCGGCAACTTCCTGCGTAAAAGCAATCTGGACGAACTGCCGCAATTCATTAATGTATTCAAAGGAGAGATGTCCATTGTAGGTCCCAGACCCCATATGCTGAAACATACAGAGGAATATTCCCAACTGATTAACAAATACATGATGCGCCACCTTGTCAAACCCGGAATTACCGGATGGGCGCAAGTCACCGGCTACCGGGGAGAAACCAAAGAACTTTCCCAAATGGAAGGCAGGGTAAGAAGAGACCTGTGGTATATTGAGAACTGGACTTTCCTGCTCGACATCCGCATCATGATAAAAACAGTAACCAACATGTTCCGGGGCGAGAAAAACGCCTATTAATCCAAATCGTAGGGACTTAAAAAATAAAAAAGATATGAAAGGTATTGTACTAGCCGGAGGTTCGGGCACGCGCCTCTATCCTATTACCAAAGGAGTATCCAAACAGTTGCTCCCTGTCTTCGACAAACCCATGATTTATTATCCTATATCGGTACTTATGCTGGCCGGCATACGGGAAATACTCATTATCTCCACCCCATACGACTTACCGAGTTTCAAAAGACTGTTAGGAGACGGAAGCGATTTCCGGAGTACGCTTTGAATATGCGGAACAGCCTTCGCCCGACGGACTGGCTCAGGCTTTCATCATCGGCGAGAAATTCATCGGTAATGATTCCGTCTGCCTTGTACTGGGTGATAACATATTCCACGGCAACGGCCTGTCCGCCATGTTGAGAGAATCCGTACGTGCTGCCGAAGAGGACAAGAAAGCAACGGTATTCGGTTATTGGGTCAGTGACCCCGAAAGATATGGCGTAGCGGAATTCGACAAGGAAGGCAACTGCCTCTCTATTGAAGAAAAACCTGCCCAACCTAAGTCCAACTATGCCGTGGTGGGACTCTATTTCTATCCCAACAAGGTGGTGGAAGTAGCCAAGAATATCAAGCCTTCGGCACGGGGAGAACTGGAAATCACCACCGTAAACCAGCAATTTCTTCAGGACAAGGAATTGAAAGTACAGACATTGGGCAGAGGTTTCGCATGGCTGGATACCGGTACTCACGACTCGCTGGCCGAGGCAAGTACCTACATCGAAGTCATTGAAAAGCGCCAGGGGCTGAAAGTGGCGTGCCTTGAGGGCATAGCTTTGAGAAAAGGCTGGATTACCCCGGAAAAGATGCAGGAACTGGCCCAGCCGATGCTTAAAAACCAATACGGACAATATTTACTGAAAGTTATAAAAGAACTGGGATTAGAATAATGGAAGTTATAAAAACAGCAATAGACGGGGTTTTCATTTTGGAACCCCGTATTTTTAATGATGCAAGAGGGTATTTCTTTGAAAGCTTCTCGGGACGTGAATTTGAAGAAAAAGTATGCAGGACTACATTTGTACAGGATAATGAGAGTTTCTCTACTTACGGTGTATTACGCGGCCTGCATTTCCAGAAACCTCCTTTCACTCAAAGCAAACTGGTGCGTGTGATCAAGGGAGCGGTACTGGATGTGGCTGTAGATATCCGGAAAGATTCTCCTACTTTCGGAAAGCATGTGGCTGTAGAATTGACCGGAGAGAATCACCGGCAGTTTTTTATCCCCCGCGGATTCGCACACGGCTTTGCGGTACTAAGTGACGAGGTGTTGTTCCAATACAAGTGTGACCATTATTATGCTCCGCAAAGCGAAGGAGGAATCGCATGGGACGACCCCGATCTAGGCATAGACTGGCGACTTCCGGCCGACAAGGTTATTTTGTCCGACAAGGACAAGAAACATCCGAGATTGAAAGACTATCAAACGGATTTCGACTTTAATCAAAGTTTATATTAAAGGCTGTTTTGATTCTGCGTTTGTCCGGTTTTTGCCAGTGAAATTAAAGAAGCCGAAAACTGCACACCGGACTATCGTAACGTTCAGGACAACATTTCCGAAGATTGAACCTATAAAAACAGGGTGCACCTCCTACGAAAGAGATGCACCCTGTTTTTATAGGTCAATATCTTTATATCACTTCTTCTCCATCCCCTCCTGAGGAGCATTAAGTCCTGCCTTCAGATTTTCAAAGAATTCACGTCCGAACAAGATCCATGCGGAAGCACCCGCCACTGCCAGGAAAATAAATCCGACAAGAATCACCTTCTTGCTGGTTCCCGAAGGCAGCAACGGCACACTGGCAGGTTCCACAACGGCAAATACAGGTTTGGCCTCCTGTACTTTGGCCCGTGCCACCTGCAATTGGGTAGCCACCTGGCTATACACCTGATATGCCAGATTCATATCATTCTGCAACCGTTCTCTCTCCGTCAAAGCACTTTGAAGGACAACCCCCTTGTTGGCATCCATGTAATTGGCATAATTCTGCTGGGCTACATAATACTCCTGCTGGCGTTCCTTATACAATTGTTCCAGATAAGCACAATCCTGCTGGGCTTTGGAGACCCTGTACGCTGTGATATACTCCTGAAGCTTCACCACTACCGTGTCTGTAATGGCGGCCGTAACCATCGGGTCCTGCAAAGTCACCGTCACTGTGGTGATGCCGGTTTTCTTATCCACATCAGCAGTAATCGCCTTACGCATGGCTTCCACTTTCTTCGCCTGATCTTCTGTCAGGTGGAAAGGATCCAGCCTGTTCCCTTCTTCCTCTTCCTTATCGGAGAAGAGAGATTTCACCCCGCCTATAGCCGCCCCGGGCAATCCCATAACAGCACCCCACCACGGAGCTTTCTGCTCATCGAGATAAGCTACAAAAGTAGTATCCACCTCACCGTCCAACGTGGTGACATGTGCATTAAACAGTTCCAGAATGAAAGGAGTAGACGCTACTATATCCGGGAAAAGAGATACGTTCAACGCATCCGCCTCACTGCCCAGACTCATGCCTCCGATCCCTAGCATGGCAGCCATTCCCGACAGGCTCCCCCCTCCGCTTTTACCGGATTCGGGAGACAATGTCACTTCCACCGTATATTGTTTGGGAATACTCAGAGCGATAATCACCCCTACAATAGCACCTATTCCGGCAACCTTCAGCAGCATCTTTCGGGCAGCCCACAACTTACGGACATACTCCATCAAATCAATTTCCAACTCCTCGTCTTCCCGTGGTCTTTCCGTATTATTCGTATAATTCTTATCTTCCGCCATACTGTTTCTATTTTAAGATATTAGCAATAGATGCAATCATAGTAGCCAACGACGCACTGGTGGTTGCTATGGACAAAGTGTTCTGCAAAGTCCAGTTGCTCTTTTCCTTCACCGGAACAATCACCTCACAGCCCGGCTGGATCAGCTCACGGCTACCCTTCTTCGCTCTCTTCACCTGACCGTTCATATATACAATATACGCCTTGCTCTTCTTCGCACGGAAACCGTAACCTCCGGCCTGCTCTATATAATATTTCAACGTCTTGCCATCTTCAAATGAAACGGTATTGGGATACATCACAGCCCCGCTGATACGTACCGTGTTGTTGTATTCGGGAATTTCAATCACATCCCCCTCACGCAATACGATATCCGCACTGGAGCCGGGTTTAAGCATCGCTTTTTCCAAATCGATACCCACATAATAGATATCTCCCAAATCCAGCCGGTTGACATCAATGGAGTCCTTTCCAGTCTTGGCCATATCCAGAACCGTTTCCATACTTTTGCGTTCATCGGCATTGATACGACGGCTTAAACGGGCCCCTTTGATATAAGCAAACGGAGTCACTCCACCTGCCTTCTTGATCAAATCGGAAAGACGTTCGCTCTTCTCTGTCAGCGCATAATCACCTTCATACAAAACCTCACCGGTCACCTGCACATTCACCTGTTCCTGATAAGCAGGGCTCTTACGCACATATACCTGATCGTATGGCTGCAACACAAAACCCGGTTCTCCGTCTATCACAAAACCGTCTTTCAGAGAAAACGAGTACATTTGTCCTATGGTGGAAACCGCTTCCGTACCTTTGCTATCCTTGATACGGCGGGAAACATCCACACGGACGGTAGAAGCCGATTCCATCAATCCGCCAGCCTGGATTATAATATCCTCCAAAGTCGTATTGTCGGCAAAAGCGAACTCACCCGGACGGGCAACCTCACCATACACCATGATGCTTCCCACATCCTCCAAGTCATGAATACTGGGAATATAAAGCACATCATTACGCTGCAAAGGTACATCGGGTGCAGTACCGTCCATGATGCCTTTTATATCTACTTGAATAACCTCTTTCTTCAGATTCTCGCGCTCGCGATGCAACACCGCACGTCCTGTAAAGGCATCACCCATAAGGCCTTCAGCCTTTTCCACCAGTTGGCGGACTGTATTCAAGGTTCCTCCGAACTGATAAATGCCCGGACGATAGACAGCCCCCTTGATTTCAAGCTTGTTCTCAAAACGGTCCAGAATAGCTTCAGCAGTCAGCGCATCACCATCTTTTACCTGGAATACGGAATAATCAATATCATCAATCGTATAAATCTGATACTCCTTTCCGTTTTGACGAATCATGCGGAGAGAACGGGTATAGGCATCCCCCGAAAATCCACCGGCATACTTCAACAACGTGGCAACACTTTCGTTGTTTTTCATCTCGTATTTCATGGGGCGTTTCACATTACCCTCTATGCTAACCAACGCCTCGTATGGAGGAACGATGATCACATCGCCTTCCTGCAAGCGGATATCATCATTGATTTTACCTTTCATAATAAAATCGTACACATCTACGGTAGCGATTTTCTGTCCTCCGCGCACTACTTGTATATTGCGCAAGCTACCGATATCGCTCACGCCACCGGCACGGTACAGTGCATGAAACACGGTAGAGAAAGAAGACAATGCATAAGTTCCCGGTTGGAACACTTCCCCCATCACGTTCACCTGGATCGTCCGGCTGTTTCCCAAAGTAACCTTGATTTGTGAGGACGGGTTCTGTTCATTATCAAGCCCTGCATAAATCTTATTCAGTTCTTTACGCAAATATTGGTTGGCTTCGGCAATAGTCATGCCGTTCAGATAAATCAATCCCAAATCGGGGATCGTGATAGATCCGTCCGGAGATACATTATCGCGGATGGTGGCCTGGTTTGTACCCCAGATATCAATGATTACCTCATCACCCGGCCCCAGACGGTAATTAGGAGGAGTAGCCAGATTCACACTCGGCTCGAATGTAAGGTTTCTGGTTTCAAAAATGTCCCGTCCGTACACCTTATCCTTCTGCATTTCTTCCATATCGCCCATGCCCATCCCCTCGTAATAGCGATTGGCAGAAACACTGTCCGACGAGTTCTTCCCTACCACTCTGTCCGCAGCCGGACGTTGGTCGAAAGTAAAATTCTCTGTTACATAGATATCTTCCTGCGTCTTTGTCTTTTCACGCAAACGGTTCCGATTTTGCATCGTTGCATTTGCATCTTTATCAGCAGACCCATTTTGCTGTTCATAAAGTTTCTTTACACGCTTAGCCTGTTCTTGTGTCACTCCTCTACGGGCTAACTCTGTAGCAATCTGACGTTGGTCTTTTCCTTGTTGCATGCCCGTCTTCACATATTCCAACACCTGTTGGTCACTCATAGATTGCTGTGCAAGCACAGAACCCGAGAGGGCTAAAAACTAAGACCAGTACGGATAATAGTTTTTTTATCATATAAATTCAATAAACTTAGTAATTTAGCAGCCGCAAAGGTAGATATTATTTTCGATATAGGCGAGTATTATTTCATAAATATCCCTCTAACAAATATAAAAACGGCTGCCACCTGACGGTGTACAGCCGTTTATTCTTTAATAATCCGTTAGCAGAATTCATTCAGACTTCATTGCACAGCCCTCCTTCTTAAAAAAGGTCTGCAAGGGTAAAACTTGTGCAATACCATTCCGGCCGGATCAGCAATACATATTTACGATGGCTTCGTACAATTCCTGCTTACCGCTTACTTGCTTGGGCTCACCATTCTGCTTAGCATAAGCCACTACGTCTTCCAATGTCAGCTTGCCTTCTTCAAATTCTTTGCCTTTGCCACTGTCGAATGAAGCATAGCGGTCTGACAACATCTTGCAGTAAGGAGATTCATTAAGCAAAGCAGCAGCACTTTCCAATGCACGCGCCATAGCGTCCATACCTGCAATATGGGCGATAAAGATATCTTCCAGATCAGTAGAGTTACGACGTGTCTTGGCATCAAAGTTGGTACCGCCATTACCCAAACCGCCGTTGCGGATAATCTGCATCATGGCCTGGGTCAGTTCGTAATTGTCGATAGGGAACTGGTCTGTATCCCATCCGTTCTGATAATCGCCACGGTTAGCGTCAATAGATCCCAACATTCCGTTATCTACCGCAACAGCCAGTTCATGTTCAAATGTATGACCAGCCAAAGTAGCATGATTCACTTCAATGTTCACCTTGAAATCCTTGTCCAGTCCGTGAGTTTTCAAGAACCCTACCACAGTTTCGGTATCCACATCATATTGATGCTTAGTCGGCTCCATCGGTTTGGGTTCAATCAGGAAAGTACCTGTAAATCCTTTGCTCCGGGCATAATCGCGAGCGATGGTCAACATCTGAGCCAGATGTTCTTTCTCACGCTTCTGATCTGTATTCAATAAAGACATATACCCTTCACGTCCACCCCAGAACACGTAATTGGAACCACCTAGTTCGATGGTAGCGTCAATAGCGTTCTTTATCTGGACAGCAGCGCGGGCAACCACATCAAATTCGGGGTTTGTAGCAGCCCCGTTCATATAGCGTGCGTGACTGAAAACATTTGCCGTACCCCATAACAATTTGATTCCGGTTTCAGCCTGTTTCTGTTTGGCATAAGCAACTATCTCTTTCAGATTCGCTTCATATTCCTCGATTGTATCGGCTTCTTCACACAAATCCACATCATGGAAACAATAATATTCGATTCCCATTTTCTGCATGAATTCAAAGCCGGCATCCATCTTATTCTTGGCAGCCTGCACCTTATCGGCATCACCGTTCCAAGGGAATTTCTTTGTTCCGCCGCCAAACTGGTCACCGCCCTCGGCACACAACGTATGCCACCATGCCATAGCAAACTTCAACCAGTCTTTCATCTTCTTGCCATTAATTACCTTTTCAGCATCATAATAACGGAACGCCATCGGGTTCTTACTTTCCTTACCTTCAAATTTAATCTTTCCTATACCGGGAAAATACTCTTTTGTAGCCATAATTCTTTACTTATTTTAATAACTTGTTCTAATTTATCTACTATTTTTTTTTCAACACGCAGGCGGAATAGCCATTTCTTTATCCGAAGGTCCTTAAAAGGCAGCCATCGCTCTCTCCAGATTGGATTTCCAGCGGGCATACGCATCATCGTAAGCAGTACGCTGTGCCACATCAGGCTCTATCACCTCCAGTTTTTCCAATGTGGCAAATGCCTCGTTGTTATCTTTATAAACACCCGCGCCTATGCCGGCCCCCTTGGCGGCGCCCACCGATCCATCCGTGTCATACAGTTCGATTACAGCCCCTGTCACTCCCGCCAACGTTTCGCGGAAGATAGGACTGAGAAACATATTGGCATGTCCGGCATGAATCTTCTGTACAGGGATACCCATCTGCTCCATGATATCAATGCCGTATTTAAACGAGAACACGATCCCTTCCTGTGCGGCACGAACAATATGCTGCTTTCCATGCAGGTTAAAATTAACTCCACATATAGAGCATCCTGTCTCTTTATTTTCCAGCATACGCTCCGCCCCGTTGCCAAAAGGAAGAATACTTACTCCGGCACTGCCGACAGGAGCCTGTGCCGCCAGCCTGTTCATATCACTGTAAGAAATACCTTCGGGAGCCACATTACGTTTCACCCACGAATTCAATATACCGGTACCATTGATACACAACAATACTCCCAGACGGGTCTGCTCGGCAGTATGATTTACATGGGCAAAAGTATTCACCCGGGATTTCGGATCATAATTCACCTCACCGTTCACGCCATATACCACTCCCGATGTTCCTGCCGTAGAAGCAATCTCTCCCGGATTGAACACATTGAGCGACAATGCATTATTAGGCTGGTCTCCGGCGCGATAGGTTACAGGAATTCCCTCTCTCAGGCCCAATTCTTTGGCAGCCCATGCATTTACACGTCCCTGCTCGCCAAAAGTCGGTTTGATATCAGCTATCAGCGAACGGTCGAATCCATAATAATCCATCAGGAAGCCCGCGACATCATTTGCCTGAAAATCCCAGAACATCCCTTCGGACAAACCGGACACCGTGGTACAAATATCCCCCGTCAGTTTCATAGCGATATAATCGCCTGGCAGCATTATTTTATAAATACGTTCGTACACAGCAGGCTCATTCTCTTTAATCCATGCCAGTTTGGAAGCGGTAAAATTCCCCGGAGAGTTCAGCAGATGAGAAAGACATTGCGTTTCCCCCAATGCCTCAAACGCTTTCTGCCCGTATGGAACCGCCCGTGAGTCACACCATATAATAGCCGGACGTAATACATTTTGCCCTTTATCCACACAAACCAGTCCGTGCATCTGATAAGAGATACCGATAGCGGCAATTCCATCCGGACCGATCCCACTCCCGGCCATGACAGCCTGAGTTGACAATTTCAGATTTTCCCACCAATTTTGCGGATCCTGCTCAGCCCATCCGGGGCGGGCAGCCATAATAGCAGCCTCTGTTTTAGGGAAGAATGCAGAAGAAACACACTTTCCGGTCTCTGCATTTACCAAACTCGCCTTTACCGACGAACTGCCAATATCATAACCTAATAGGTACATTTAATTGAAAATTAAGAATTTTAAAATAATAGTCTCTGTCCCGATGCTTATCAGCATTATCCTTCCAAGGAAAGGCCGGTGAAGAATCCCAAAGCATATACCGATTCCCCGAAACGACCAGGCGGAGTATTCTCACAGCAATCACAACAAGGCTAAAGTTATCTGTCTGTTATCACTTCGTTCCCGACTTATTATATATTGAACGGTCGAACTTATAGAAGCGTGCCGCCCTGTGGCATACACCTACCTGTTTTTCTTCCAAAGGTACTACATATGGCATCAACGCTATCTTCTTATGGAAGTTCCTTACGTCAAACACCTTATCATAAATCAACTGATAGACAGTCCGCAACTGGGCCGCCGTAAACTTCCGGGGAAGCAAGTCGAACATTGCGGAAGGAGCATATTCCACATAATGGCGTATATGCACCAATGCATCCTGCAAAATCTGGAAATGGTCGAACGCCAGGCTTTTCACCTCCGTCACAGGTGTCCAGCAAGCATCGTATTTATCAGACAGCTGTTCGAACCGTCTGTCAATCTTCACCAGTGTCAGGTAAGCGATAGTCACAATGCGGTCTATTTTCTTCTCGTCCAAACGATGAAAACGTTCCAGCCACAGCACATCCTTAGGGTTACGGGTACGGTCTTTCGATCCATACGCCTTAAACTGGGTAAGCTTCACATTCTTCAGGCCCGTCAACTCATTCAACACCCGCTTGGCCGCCTCATCCAGATCCTCATCGTCATAGATAAGGCTGCCCGGCAACTTCATGTTGTTATATCCGTCCTCGGACTGTTTCCCCACCTGCCTTACCAACAGGACACGGAACTGCTCTCCATCAAACCCAATCAGCACACAGTCCACAGATACATGTAAATTAATCGTCTGGTTTATTTCCGACATAGTAATATGGCTTTTATCATTTCCGGCAGCAAAGATAAATACTATTTTTCGAATTACACAAAACAATATATTTATTTTTATTATGTTCCAAAACACTATTTTTCAATATAATAAATATCATCCATCATACAATATCACATCTTAATCTTATCATATACACTACAATATATAATGTACAGGAGTTGTCCCGTCTTCTTTTTTCCCTTTTTCCAAAGGGCTTTTATTCCATTCAACCCCCTATTTCAGACACTTGGTTAAGGAAAAGCAATCTTTACGCCAAAAAATTAATAGAATAAAGTTGTTTATTCACAATAATTTTCTTTACTTTTGCCCATTAAAATCTAAAGATTACTCTATGAGAAAGAAAATTTTGGTCTTGGACGACAAAATAGCAATTGCAAAAGTCCTTTCAATCTATCTGGCCAGTGATTATGATTGTATTTGGTTACCGAATGGCATCGAAGGGGTAAAATGGCTTCAGGAAGGTAACATACCAGATTTGATTATATCAGATATCCGTATGCCCGAAATGCGTGGAGACGAGTTTCTGGAATGGATAAAATCCAATCAGTTATTCAAACACATTCCGGTGGTTATGCTAAGCAGCGAAGACAGTACCACAGAACGCATCCGCCTGTTACAAGAAGGCGCGGAAGACTATATTGTCAAACCTTTCAATCCCATGGAGTTAAAAGTAAGAATTAAGAAAATCATTGAGTAAATCAGCATGACCTTTCTGCTTTATATAGGAAAGAACAAGGATTTTTTGCGCAAATTCAGCAAGCTCGAAAATGTCCAGATGATTTATGCCCAAAACTACCAGGATGCCATTACAATTTGTATCAGACTGAAAGTACGTGAGAACATCATTGTCCTTCACGAACAAGGGGAGATGAACGGAGATATTGAACAGATCGGTGCTTTCAGGAAAAAGTTCTATCAGGCATATGTCGTACTCATTACGGACAGGCTGACTCCCGAAGCCAGCAAAGTCTATCTGAACAGCGGAATAAACGATACCGTCAGTTTGAACATCACCACCGCCCGGTTAAGGCAGAAAATAGACATCATCAATAAACGGCAGGAACTGCTATATGCACATAACCGGAAGAAAAAAGACGTGAGGCATTTTATCCTTCCCCAATGGAAGCGCTGCTTCGATATCCTTTTCTCCGGTGCAGCGTTAGTCTTCCTGTCCCCAGTCTTTCTGCTGATTGCCATAGCCATACGTATGGAAAGCAAAGGACCTGTTATTTACAAATCCAAACGGGTAGGAACGAATTATACCATTTTTAATTTCCTGAAATTCCGTTCCATGTATACGGACGCCGATAAAAAGCTGAAAGACCTTGCCGGTCAGAACCAGTACCAGCCGGAAGGCACTCCGGAGATTGCCAAAGATTTCTCGATGGAAGAATTAGGAGGACTGATGTTTGGAGATGACGGTGTTATAGATAATGGCGGAATGCTGGTTTCCGATGACTTCATCATTCCGGAAGAAGAGTTTATTTCCAGACAAAACGCACTGGATGAAAGTCCTTTCATAAAAATAGAAAAAGACCCGCGGGTTACCAAGGTAGGACGCGTTTTACGAAAATACAGCCTGGATGAGTTACCTCAACTGGTCAACATCTTGAAAGGCGACATGTCTGTGGTGGGGAACCGTCCTCTTCCACTCTATGAAGCCGAACGCCTGACAAACGATGAAAGTATCGAACGCTTCATGGCGCCTGCCGGGCTGACCGGCTTGTGGCAGGTGGAAAAACGGGGGGATGCCGGAAAATTATCCGCTAAAGAACGCAAAGAATTAGATTTGAAATACGGTAGAGAATTCTCCTTTTTCCTGGATATGAAAATCCTGTTCAAGACTTTGACAGCTTTTGTCCAAAAAGGAGATGTTTAAATAATTTGTTTTAGGAATAAAAAGGGGATTTATTATATGGGTAAAGTATGTCTTTTTGTCATCTGTATGTATTGTTCTATCCACCATTTAAGCGCACAACAGGAAGAGCAGCAAACACAACCGGTACAACAACCTCTTGTGACACAGGATGATATATTGGGGAATATGAATGTGGATTATGCAAAGATAAAGCTGCCTCCGTTAAGTGTCCTTTATGAGAATGCACGCAGCACTCCAAGCTTACAGATTTTAGAGAAGGAGAAACAGTTACAGAAAAAGCTACTATCGAAAGAGAAAAGGAACTGGCTGGGGTTTATCCATGCCGGCGGAAGTGCTTCTTACGGTATAGCAGACAATGTGGCCAGCAATACGGATGTCAACACCCCACTTATTTACAGGTATGTAGGTACAGAACAGACTTCGTGGAATGTGGGAGGCGGCATCAGTATTCCTTTTGAAAAGCTGTTCGACCTCCGGGGAGGAATCAAGCGCCAGCGAATCCAGGTGGATATTGCCGAGTTAAGAAAACAGGAAGCATACGAAACCCTTAAAATACAAATAGCTCATTTATATGTCCAGATTTTATCCAATATAGAAACATTGCAAAGATCAGCTGAAAATATAGCTTTATATAAAGGTGCATCGGCTGTTGCAGAACAGGAATATAGAAACAGACGTACCTCTATTCATGATGTGGCCAAGACTAAAGAACAGGAATTTGCCGCTAATCAAGACTTTGCCTTACTACGCTCTACTATTAACGACCAGCTGCTGACCCTTGAAATAATCTCCCACACCCCCATCCTGACCATACAAGGAGAAAAGGACGTTCAAGAAACAACGATACAGGAACAGGAAGAAAACAAGAGGCAAAGTAAGAAAAAAGACAAAAGGAATAAGAAACATGGAATTATTTAAATATATAATCAAGTTTATCTATCGTATCCGTTGGTGGATGGTTATATTTCCATGTATAGCCGGTATCATAGCGTGGTTCCTTACCAGAAGTCTGGAAAAAACGTATGATGTGAAAACCACCATCTTTACAGGAATCATCTCCGGATACAACGTAGATGCCACCGATACCAGAAATGCCACTGTGCACATGAGTAATTTAATGAATATCATTACAACGGAACGCACACTGAAAATAGTATCTCTGAAACTGCTTGCCCGCTGTCTGGTCTATGGAGATGCCGAAAGAAACACCAGTTATATTTCAGCCATACATTACCAGCAGCTGGTTTCCGGTATTCCACGAGAGTTACAGGCATTGATAGACAAGCAAAACGAAGAGAAGACCTATCATAATCTGGTAGCTTTTGAACGCCCGTCCATCAATAATTTCATCTACCAACTACTCAATTATACCCACCCTTATTTCAGCGTACCTCTACTCTCACAACATATAAAAGTAGCCAGGTTGGGAAACAGTGATATGATCGAGATTGCTTATAGTGCCAACGATCCGGGAATAGCTTATAACACACTTGAGATTCTGAATGAAGAGTTTGTCAAACAATACCATGAACTACGCTATGGAGAAACAAACAATGTGATCAAGTTCTTTCAAGAAGAACTGGCCAGATTGGGCAAAATGCTGACTGCCGCCGAGGATTCTTTAATCGAGTACAATATAGAAAACCGCATCATCAACTACGGAGAACAAACCAAACAGGTGGCAAGCATGGACGCTACGTACCGGATGATGGACAATGATTTGCTTGTCAATTATTCCACCAGTAAGGCGTTGATCGATTTCTATGAATATAAATTAGGTGATGTAGCCAAATTGATCCGTACCAACAATGAGTTTATGGACAAACTTCATCAAATGTCCCAATTGAACACCCAGATCTCGACCATGGAAATCACTCCGGACGAAAAGAACCGGAAAAAGCTGGAAGAACAAAAAAACATGTTAAGTAACGCCGAACAAAACATCAACAATCTTGCCCTGAAACTAAGTGCCGAAGCCGCAAGTACAAACAATGTATCTTATGAGACACTCATCAGCCAATGGCTTGACCAAGTAGTTCTTGCCGAAAAGACTAAAGCCCAAATGGAAGCACGAGATATAATGAGAGAGAATTTAAATAAAGATTTCCTTTATTTCTCCCCCATCGGCGCTACCCTGGGCCGGAAAGAAAGGCATATCGGCTTTGTGGAAAGCAACTATATGTCTACCATGGGAGCCTTGAATGCAGCCATCTTGCGACAAAAGAACCTGGAAATGACCTCAGCTTCATTAAAAATCATGAATCCGCCCCTGTTTCCACTGACCTCCTCCCCCACCAATGCACGCATGATTATACTTGCATCCATACTGGGGACTTTACTTTTCATCATTGGCTATTTTCTGATTATAGAAATACTGGACCGTACCCTCAGAGACAAAATACGTGCAGAACGAATTACCGGAGGAACAGTTATCGGCGCATATCCTAGAGAAAGCAAGTTAAGATACAGACGTTATAATAAAGCCATAAACAAGATGGCCGTCAGGCAACTCAGCACCGCTTTACTGCCTCATCTAAATACACAGGAACAGCGGGTCATCAATCTGTTAAGTACAGAAGAGAAAGACGGAAAGACCCATGTCGCCCGCCTGATAGAGGAATATTGGAGCAGCATCGGCCTAAACGTCCGCCGCATTACATACGATGAAGATTTTCTAAGCGAAGACAGCCAATATGTACAGGCAAACAATTTGAAAGAACTATGTTCCGATCTGGAAAAGGATGAAATACTTCTAATCGAACACCCGGTCCTGAAAAGCAATCCTCTGCCTCCGGCTTTGTTAAATGAAGCATCCATCAATCTGCTGGTTGTCCGTGCCAACCGTACTTGGAAAAATACGGATCAGGCACTGTATGAGCATTTGTTACAAGTTAAACAAAAAGAAGTACCCCTCCTTTTCTATCTGACACAAGCAGACAGAAATACAGTGGAAGACTTTACAGGACAATTACCTCCTTACACGAACTTTAAGAATATGGAATACAGGCTGTTCCAACTCGGACTGACCGCCATTGAATACAAAGGAAAATAGATAATGATAGCAAAAGAAATAAATATAACCCATACAGGTCAAATTCTGGCCAGCTTCATTATCGGACTGTGCTTATGCCTATGGACAGCCCTCAACATGAAGCCCTCCATAGGAGTTGCAATAGGGTTCATACCTTTTGCCACGCTTTTTATCTTCATATGCATAAACAGACCCGTCATTCTGCTGGCCATCACCTTTATGCTGAATTACCTGATAATGGGAATTAACAGATATCATTCCATCCCTATTGCCATTACCAATATCTTTGATTTGCTCTACGGCATCATGTTGGCCCTTATTCTTCTGAAACAGTTGCAAAGCAATCATCATTTCAGGAAAATACTAAACGTCTATACCTGCATCACATTGGTCTGGCTGCTATATTGTATCATCAACATAGGTAATGGTATAACCGGTGAATTTTACATGGAAGCATGGCTTCGTATTTTAAGACCCTGGGCCTTATACCCTATTCTGACCTGTATTATTCTATCCATACACTGCAATCGCTACACTTTTATCCATTACTTTTTAATACTATGGGGTATCATGACCCTACTGGCTGCCGCAAAAGGATATTGGCAAAAGAACAAAGGTTTTGACAGTACCGAGCTAAGCTGGTTGTGGGCCTACGGAGCACGTACCCATTTTATCCATTCCGGCATCCGCTATTTCTCATTTTTCACTGACGCGGGTCTTTTCGGTGCCAGCATGGGATTATCCTGCACTGTTTTCACGCTTACTTTTTTCTATACAAAGAACCTATTTCTCAGACTCTTCTATTTAATAGTGGGTATGGCAGGATTTTATGGTCTGTTAATATCGGGAACCCGATCGGCCATAGCTGTACCCATTGCAGGGCTGGGGCTCTTTCTGTTCCTGTCTAAAAGTTGGAAAATAGGCATCATCTCCTTTATCCTGCTTGCCGGAGGGATAGGAATGCTGAAATATACCAAGATCGGAGAGAACAATAAGTTGATCCGTCGTATGCGTACTGTCTTTGACACAGAGGATCAATCGATGATGGCTCGTTTCGAGAACCAGAAAGCACTGAATGCCTACATGGATGAAATGCCCTTCGGCATAGGCATGGGAGCCATAGACGGGGTAGTTCCTCCCCATAACAAATATTATTTCGTTTCCATCTGTCCTTCAGACTCCAGTCTGGTAGATGTATGGAAACAGATGGGAATAGTGGGACTGTGTGTGTTTTTGGGTATGCATGCCATTCTATTTCTATCGGGCTCCTACATCCTTTTATTCAAAATCCGAAATCCGGAAATCCGGGGACCGCTGACAGGTATGTTATGCGGTTGTGCAGGCATACTGGTAGCTTCTTACGCCAATATGGTTTATTTCCAGTTTCCTAACGGAATCTTGATTTATTCTTGTTTCACCTTTGTTTTTTTAGGACCTTATTTAGATAAACAATACTCAGAAATACATGGACTACCGACAGCCTGACCTATCCGTCATCACCGTGAACTATAACGGTTTTCACGACACCTGCGAATTCATTGACTCGTGGGCAGCCACTGTATTCTCTGTCAGTTATGAAATGATAGTCATTGACAATGGTTCCACTGCCAATGAAGCCGCCTTGCTACAAAAAACATATCCTTTTATCCAAGCCGTACGCAGTGAGCGGAACTTAGGATTCGCCGGAGGTAACAATCTGGGTATAAACCTTGCAAAAGGAAAATACCTGTTCTTGCTGAACAATGATGTTTGTATGGTCAAAGATGCCATACCCTTGTTGATAAAACGCCTTCTGTCCTCCGACAAGATAGCAGGTGTCTCCCCGTTAATCCGTGATTATGCAGAACCGCACGCCATACAATTTGCAGGATACACCCAACTTTCGCCCATTACCTTAAGAAACAGAGCCATAGGCAAAGGGAAAATAAATAAAGACCACTACCCCGCCCAAAAAACGCCTTATCTGCATGGTGCCGCCATGTTACTGAAAAAAACAATAATAGACAAGCTTAGCCTGATGCCCGAAGAATATTTTCTATATTATGAGGAACTGGACTGGTGCACCTATATCAATAGGGAAGGCTACGAACTATGGTACGATCCCGCTTGCGAAATATGGCACAAGGACAGCAGCTCCACCGGAAAAGAAAGTCCGTTGAAATACTATTACCTGAGCAGAAACAGATTACTATATGCCTACCGCAATCTCTTTGACTGGAAACTTCCGGTTTCCATCTTATACCAGACAATGATTGTATGTCCCAAAAACATACTGACCGCCTTGGGAAAAGGAAAGAAAGCCATAGCCAAAGCACATTGGGAGGGAACAAAAGCATTTTTCAAACTTAGAAACAAAGACAAACAGCCATGATATTTCTAGCATACATAGAACTACTACTTTTCGCGATATGTGCCTTTACTGTTTTTTACCTGCTGGTGTACGCCATAGCGGCAACAGGCAACCGCACCGACAAATATTCCGAATCAAGAGTAAAACACCGTTTCGCCATTCTGATACCGGCCTATCAGGACGATGACTACATACCCTATACCGTCAAATCATTTCTGCAACAAGAATATCCTATAGACTGCTATGACATTATCGTCATTTCAGACCACCTGAAGCCGGAAACAAACAGACAGCTGGCACAATATCCCATCACCCTGTTGCAAGCCAGATTCAAGAAAAGCTCAAAAATGAAATCTGTCAAAGCTGCCATGTCACAATTACAAGAAGGACAATACGATATCGTTTTAATCATGAATGCGGACAATGTAGTGGACACCAACTTTCTTGAAGTTGTCAACAATACGTATGCCAGCGGCTCCAATGCCATCCAAACCCATCGCATCTATCAGGAAAGACCCAGCAATGTCAGCATATTGAATGCCATCACCGACGAGATAAACAATTCCATTCTTCGTGCGGGGCATGTCAATTTGGGACTTTCAGCTTCGCTGAACGGCTCCGGAACCGCAATAGACTTCACTTGGTTCAAAGAAAACATCCGTCATTTAAAAGACGATGACGATGAAAAAGTCATCGAATCCCTGCTGCTCCGCGAACGGATATATGTGGAATATTTAAATAATACCCATGTATATGCCTTGAAGAATAGTGGAAAGAAAAAATTCTATACCCAACATAGCACTTGGATTAAAACCCAATATTATTCCCTGTTCACCAATATCGGTAATCTGCCCGGCGCCATTTTAAGTGGAAAATTTGATTATGCCGACCGTATTCTGCAATGGTTCATTTTCCCTCGCACCATCCTGCTAGGTATCCTCCTCCTGTTCAGTTTCCTGTCCGTATACTTCCACTGGAGCGCCTGCCTAAAATGGTGGGGATTATTACTCACTTTCTTATTGACTATGGCAATAGCCACTCCAAACTACTTGGTGGACAGCAAATTCAACAAAGCCATGAAAGCTATCCCCTTTCTGGCGGCAGGCATGATATTCAATATGCTTTTAAGAAAGAAAAAATAAAAGCCCCATGCTATCGGAAATTATACATATCATGGAATATACGCTATATATCTACCTTTCCGTCAGTGTGGGGTATATAGTCCTGTTTTCTGCCGCCTCTCATTTCTTCAAACAAAAGAAATATCCCGCGACTACTGTCCGGCAACGTTTTATCATCCTTGTTCCCGCCTATAAAGAGGATGCGGTCATTCACGCCTGCGTCACTTCCGTTCTGCGCCAAACTTATCCGGCAGAGCTTTACGACCTGATAGTCATATCCGACCACATGCGTCCCGAAACCAATGCCTCACTGCGCAAAGAACGCATCGGCTTGATAGAACTGCATGAAAAGGAAAGTTCCAAGGCAAAAGCCCTGCGCATTGCAGCAGAGACCATCACAGACCAGCCATACGATTATGTCCTCATACTGGATGCCGATAATCTGATCTCACCCTGTTATCTTCAAGAACTGAATAAGGCAGTTTCACAGGGTATAAAAGCCATACAGACACACCGCAAAGCCAAAAATATGAATACAGACATAGCCCTATTGGATGCCGCCATCGAAGAGATGAACAATTCCATCTTCCGCAAGGGACACATCCGGCTGGGATTTTCATCTGCCCTTACCGGCTCCGGAATGGCTTTCGATTTCCGATGGTTTGTCCGGAACATCATCCATACCCATAGTACGGGCGAAGACAAAGAACTGGAAGAACTCCTGCTCCGTCAAGGCATTCACATTGAATATATAGACACCCTAGAAACATTGGACGAAAAAGTCCGGCAACCGGATGCCTTGCGTAACCAGCGCCGCCGCTGGATAGCCACCCAGCTTTTCCTTGCATTAAAAATGGGACGTAACCTCCCCACAGCCTTACTGAACGGAAACGGAGATTATCTGCTGAAAACCCTCCAAGCCTTTATCGCCCCCCGCAGCATTCTGTTGGCGCTCATCGGATTCTTTTCATGTGTTCTCTGCATTTTCTCTCCGGCTTCTTCCATAAAGTGGTGGATTTTGCTTATCTTGCTGAACGGTGCGTTATACCTGGCCATTCCGTCCAATATGAGATATAAATACATGAGCAGAATCCTCAGGCAGACACCTTATTTTGTAATCATTATGCTTCTCAACTTGTTTCACTTGAAAGGAATGGCACAGAAGTTCAACCATACACAGCATGGATAGAATTATGAATATAAAAGAGTACTTACAGCAACACCCGCAATGGAAAAAACGGATACACGGTTTCATCATGCATCCGGTAAAGACACGCCCCTATTGGTGGATACGCGTATGGCAGCCTTTCTACATAAAAAAAGGCCGGGGCTCAGTCATTTATTCCAGTGTACGGAAAGACCTTCCACCGTTCCACCTGTTCCAGATGGGAAAATATTCGGTAGTGGAAGATTTCTCCTGCTTGAACAATGCCGTAGGCGACATCGTAATCGGCGACTATTGCCGGATAGGACTCGGCAATACGGTCATCGGTCCCATCCGGATAGACAACGGGGTCAATATTTCACAAAACGTAGTCCTGATAGGATTAGATCACAATTACCAGGATATCACTCAAGGCATCATCGAACAAGGTATCACCACTTCTCCTATCCACATCGGAGAACATACCATCATAGGAGCCAACGTGATTGTACTGCCCGGAATCACCATCGGCAAACATTGTTTTATCGGTGCCGGGTGTGTGGTTACCCAAAACATACCCGACTATTGTGTCACGGTAGGAAATCCCGCACGCATTATCAAACGCTATAACCCTCAATCACAAACATGGGAAAAATATAAAAATATTAGTATGTGCCCATAAGGACAGCCGGCTACCACAGCATGAGTACTTCTGTCCCATACAGGTGGGGGCCTCCCTAACCAGTGCCCGATTCTTCCCTGTACTAGATAACACAGGAGATAATATATCCGACAGGAATCCTCACTTTTGTGAACTAACCGCCCATTATTGGGCTTGGAAAAATCTAAAGTGTGACATTATAGGGCTCAATCATTACAGACGCTTCTTTGATTTTCATCGCCCGTTTCCGGCTTTTTCACCAGACAGGAGTTTCATCAACATAGATTCATTTCTAAAAGAAACTTACCGATTTCCTGATTTAGAAACCTTATTAAATGATTATGACATCATCCTCTCTCCCAAGCGTCATTATCCCTATAACGTCGCTACACAATACGCCATATTCCATCTAGTCAATGACCTCAATTTGCTGAAAGAAGTCATTCAACACCTCACACCCGAATATGCTGAAGCTTTTCATACATTCATGTATCACTGCAATGCCTATTCCGGATATAATATGTTTATCACCGGACGGAAACATTTTGACGAATACTCCCAGTGGCTATTCAGCGTATTGTTTGAATTAGAAAAACGGGTAAAACTGTCCGCCTATCCGGATCAGGCACGTCTGTTCGGCTATTTATCAGAAAGATTGATCAATGTCTATTGCATAAGGCACCGGTTAAAGATAAAGTATGTTCCCGTCATCATGCCCTTGGAAGAAACGTTTCAGAATCCGAGCAACCTGCTTTATACGCTTCGCCGACTAAAGAATGATCTTATTTATAAACTCACAGAATTATAAGTTATGCCGTTGGTTTCTGTCATCATCCCTATATACAATACAGAAAAATTCCTGCCTTTGTGTATCAGCAGCGTCTTAAACCAGACACTGACAGACATTGAAGTACTGCTGGTTAATGACGGAAGTACGGACGGAAGCGGGAAAATATGTGACGAATACGCCTGCAAGGACCAACGAATACAGGTAATACACACTCTGAACCAAGGAGTCAGCCATGCACGAAACCAAGGACTGGAAACCGCAAAAGGAGAATATATAGCTTTCATGGATAGCGACGACTGGATAGAAACGGATATGATAGCCACTCTTTATCAACTTATCCGGACAAACGAAGCCAGTCTGGCTACTTGCGGATATATCATTGAAAATGAAGATGGTCGTCCGATTTACCACATCAACGAAGTGAAATCCGGCAAATTAACCCAGTGGGAGGCCATTCACTCCCTGTTTAACGACAGGCATTACAAATACAAAGGAAACTTATGGGATAAATTATATCATAAAGAAATCATTGACAAACATCACCTAAAATTCAATGAACATATTTATTATAATGAAGACAGGCTCTTTATTTTTCAATACCTGAGCCACTGCCAATCAGCCGCATACACCACTTCCCCCTATTATCACTATGTCACAAGAAAATCAAGCGCCATGAACCTGTCGCAAAAAAACTACACCCCCAAACTGTGCACTTTCATGGATGCATTCGACCTGATGACTTCACTTTCGGCTACATTCCCCACCTATATTCTACGTGCTTTGTCGGCCGATTACATAAAAAGTTCGTTCTTGTTCTATACCCAACACTCACGGGAAATCCCCTTCAATGAATTATGGGACAGAATGCTAAGAATCAGAAAAAACAATTATATACATCTTCCACTTTCTCTAAAAATAAAGTATGCGCTATATGGCATCAGACTTATCCTGCGGGCATGGCTCAAGTGAAAAAGACCAATTTACTGCTTACTTAACACGCACCCGTTTTATCTTTCCATGCACCCACAACAAGGCACAGACCAATTTGTATGCCATCTGATGAAGGCCCGCAGTTTTATTCAGTTCGGGAATCAGTTCCAATAAAGGAGATTCCACCTTTTCCAGTCTTATATAATCCTTCATCATTCTATCCGGAAACAGTTCCTTATACACCCGCTTTCTTTCCATATCTCTTGTTCCGGCATCCGTTTCACTGACCCCTCCGGGTACAAACCTACAAACGATGGAACGAATATTGCGGAACGTCGCATTGTTGAATATCAAGGTCTGAATATAAAATTTCCAATCGGATACAATCTTATAACTCTCGTCATACCTGTTTTCATCAAAAAGTTCTTTACGGAAGAATGAAGCCTGATGCAATACAGTTCCCCGAATCAAATCCATCAGCGTTATATCCTCCTTATGAAATCCCCACACCTCTGTGCCATGCACTATTTTTCCAACAACAATATCGCTGTCCAATGAAGGTGCCACCTCCTGCAACACACCATTGTTATAAAATTCATCACCGGAATTCATAAAGTTCAAATACTCTCCATGCGCCTGTAAAACTCCTTTATTCATGGCATGATAAATACCCTTGTCCGGCTCCGATACCCAATAGTCCACTTTACCGGCATACTCTTTTATCACTTCAATACTTCCATCCGTAGACCCTCCGTCAATAATAATATACTCAAAATCCCTAAAAGACTGACCGACCACACTTTCTATGGTTTTCCTCAACCCTTCTTTATTATTATAATTAATGGTTATAATCGAAAATTTTCTTTGTGACATAATTTTCCGCTTTTTACAATCTAAAGTTTCCATTCGTCATCCAGACTGAGCGATTTTTCGAATCCGACATACAGAGGCACAATCCGGCTGACATTCGAAGTATAAGTACCGATAAAAAATGAAGAATGGATCAGAATATCCATATCCAACAGCATATTCAACGTATCTATATATCTACTTTTTTTATCCTTTGTATTAAACAAAGACTCGTCAAATCCTGTTTGTGTCACAGCTGTGTTCCAGTAAACATTAAATCCTTCGGCAACCAGTACGGATTTCAACTTATCCGTCACAGAACCATCATCCGTAGCTATAAACACATTACGGCTGATATGCTTCTTCCCTTTAACAGCATCAATATAAAGAGACAAACCAAGTTCCTTCATCTCACGGGAAACTATCTTATCTCCCCGCCTTATATGTACCGCTATGTAATCTACCGGCAAATTCATCTCGCTTTTCCTTTTTTCTATATAGCCGGTTGTCTTTTCATTAAATTTTAATATTTTCCGCAAGGCAGAACCATAATCATTTCTGATATCTTCCAGTTTCTCCAGAAAATCCTCCGATCTCATTTTTAGAAAGACCTCATTCCCTAGTTCCGTTTCCGGATGAAATAACAGATATATCCTATTCATTATATAGAAAATATAATACCGGAAAAAAGCGGACGGATTATAATAGATATTTCCCCACCAAGGTTTCCCCTTTTTATAAACAATATATTGCGAACACATCACCCCGTTACAGTTTGGCAAGACCGATTCGAAATAATCACTCCAGCCTTTCTCTACCCTTGCATTCCAGTTCCTTGTATTGACAGTCAGCTCTTCCTGATTATAGTCCGCATAGACCAATGCCAAAGCAAGGTTAGACAACTCTGAGAACAACCCTCTTCCAGTCAAACTATATACGATTCTTTTTTTCTTCATCTCCATAGTAGAACATAATGATCAAACTTTTATATCCTCCAATCCGATAAAGCCGTTGGACGTTTGTGTCAGTGCATGCCCGAATCCACTTTGAAACCCCTCACATTCCAGCAAACAGCAACGAACTGCTTTCAAATAATATTCCACCATAGGATGATGTATAAACAAATCTGCCTGCAGGACACCTTTACTCAGCACAGGCGGAAGCCCTATACGCCTCTCGATGCAAAAATCCCCTTTAGGTAAATGACTGATACTCCCGTAATAATGTCCCGGAGCATAAGTAGCATAAGGCACTTCCGTCCTGCTCTTCAAAACCAGCATTACATCATACATCATATCCTCTTCAGAATATCCCTGTATTTTCACAGTCAGAAAATTCTGACCTCCATGAATAGTGGAAGAGGCACATTCCGTTCCGTTTATCTCAATGCAATCTATATGAAGCGTATTTTTCGTCCAACCCACATAATCTATAATTTTACTTTTCCGGACCGTCCCTTTCTCTTTCAAGTAATAATCGATGGCAGAATGAACCGTCCCCTGATAAACCGCGGTACCATTTTCCAAGCATATTCCTTTTGTACACAAACTTCTTACCGCTGCCATGTTATGACTGACAAACAAGACTGTCCGTCCCTCTCCTTTCGACACATCCTGCATCTTGCCAATAGCCTTCTTTTGGAATTCCGCATCGCCCACTGCCAACACCTCGTCCACCACCAGAATTTCCGGCTCCAGATGGGCGGCGATAGCAAATCCCAACCGCACGGTCATACCCGAAGAATAACGTTTTACGGGAGTATCGATATATTTCTCCACACCGGCGAAAGCCACAATCTCATCCAACTTGCGGGTAATCTCCGCCTTGGTCATCCCCATGATGGAACCATTCATATAAATATTCTCCCGTCCTGTCATTTCGGGATGAAAGCCTGTACCCACTTCCAGCAAAGAGGCAATACGCCCCCGTGCACGGATACAACCGGCAGTAGGAGAAGTCACCCGCGAAAGGATTTTCAACAAAGTGGACTTTCCCGCACCGTTCTTACCTATAATACCCAGCACTTCACCTTCCTCCACATGGAAATTAATATCTTTCAACGCCCATACAAAATCTCCCGTCGCTTTCTTGGAACGGTCATTCTCTTCCCCGATTCTGAGATACGGGTCCTCCTTTCCACGGATCCGCGCCCACCAACGATTCAAATCACGGCTCAGCGTGCCGGTTCCGATGCTTCCCAATGCATATTGCTTGCTGATATTCTGAAACTCTATCGCTATTTTTCCCATTCTGTCCCTTTTTTTAAATCACATCCATGAAACTACGTTGCACTCTATTAAAAGTCACCATCCCCCAAAGCATTATCACCACTGCAAACACCAACGTGTAGCCTAAGTGGAACCAACTGAAAGTCCCCACCCCCAAGAATCCGAATTTAAATGTTTCGATAAGGGAAGTCAGCGGGTTCGCCACAATGATCCACATATACTGCTCATGACTCTGCCTCATCACGGACAAAGGGTAAATAACCGGAGTGGCATACATCCACAACTGTACCCCGAAAGTAATCAAGAAACGCAAGTCACGGTACTTGGTCGTCAAGGAGGATATCAATAATCCGAACCCCAAACCAAGTCCTGCCAACATGAGCAGCAGCAAGGGAGCCAACCAAGCATATCCGTTGACCATCAACGAATATCCGTTGCACAAATAGTAAATATAAATTAAAACGAACAATCCGAACTGAATGCCCATCTTTATCATGCAAGATATAACGATGGACAAGGGTACCACCAGACGAGGGAAATATACTTTTCCAAATACATTCTGATTGGCGTTGAACGTATCCGAACAGCGGCTTAAACACTCCGAGAAATAATTCCAGCAAAGTAAGCCCGCCATATAAAACAGCGGTTGGGGAAGTCCGTCGGTAGGAATACCGGCAATACCGCCAAAAACAAACATGAACATGACGGTAGTAAGCAGTGGCTGGACAACAAACCATAACGGTCCTAAAACAGTCTGTTTATAAAAAGTGACGATATCCCGTCTGATATACATTACCAGCAAATCCCTATACAGCCATACCTCTTCCAGATCCAACCGGAACAAACCGGACCGAGGCTTGATCACAATATCCCATTTTTCCTGTTCATCTTGTACCATACACTACTTTTTTTAGTAAATTATTCCAACTGTCACATACCTTCTCTATATGAAATGTATCAGCATACTCCACCGCCTTATTTCCCATCCATTCCCAATCCGTCCGATCAGCCATATACGACATACAACCGGCCAGCTGAGCTATATTCCCTGTTTCAAAAAGAACGGCCATATCTTTGTCTTTCAACAACTCGCGCGTTATCGGTAAATCAGATGCAATAACAGGTAACCCGTGCGCCATAGCCTCTATCATCACCAGGCCGAATCCCTCCCAACGGGAACTCAGCACATACATACTGGAATGTGCATAATACTCCTGCACCTCTTTCGTGAAAGGATGCAGCGCGATGCTCTTTTCCAATTCATATTCATTGATCAATGAACGGTAAAGCGCTTCCTCAGGACCCTCCCCCACAATTTCCAGTGTCCAGTCCGGATGAGTTTTCACAAAAACAGAAAAAGCTTTTATTAAAATATCAAATCCTTTATGTCCGAATGAAAAACGACCGACCGCCAAAATCCTTCTATATTCCTTCTTTCCCCGACCTTTAGGCAGTACAGTCAGAGGATTGTATATCACCTCGCAGCACAGGTTCATTTTCCGAAAGAAACAACCGGCATCTGCATGACTTAAAACCACCCTCTCGTCCAATTTCCCCATCTGGACTTGAAAAAAGCAATCCAATCCCGGCAAATAGGGAGTTCTTTCTCAAAAAATGCTTCATAAGAATTATGCAGCCACCCAACAGTCTTTGTCCGGATCCGACTCTTTACTGCAGAGAGGTGCAGAGCCATAAAAGCATGTACCCCGATGACTACATCACATTGCCGGGTATTTATTTTCCTTGCCAATGTCCGTTTATAAGAAGAAGGGAAAAAACTGGCAGCATACCATTCTGAAGTCAGCCGGGTATGAGGCAACCCATGTTTATATAAAAAACTATAGCCTTTACATAACAAACGCTCGATGAAAGAGGAGGCGGAATAAGAGAAAGAATCAAACCGCACGGTACTTTCGGCATATCCGTACATCGACAAGTCCGTACAAGTATCCGTGGTCAGTATCGTGACTTCATGTTTTCCGGACAAAGCCTTGGCTATTTCAGCCAACACACGCTGTACTCCGCCGAAACTGAAGACAGTATCACAATAAAATAATATTCTCATGGAATTTAGATTACACTCTTTCTTCGCAAAGATACAATAAAGAAATGAAAATAAATGCGGAATGAAGAAAGAATATCATATAATACAAAGCAGGTATCTGCGGCACGTACATACGTATAGAGCGGCACGTACATATGTGAAATCCTGCTCCCCCAAAAACAACAAGTCAAATAAAAAAAAGACCTTGTTCTTTTTTAAAAAGATGGCGAGCTTTTTTAAAAACCTCCTGATCTTTTTACTGCCATCGGAAATTTGCTCATGATCGTCGTCTTCTCCCTCTTCTCACCAGCCAGTGTCACACTTTACTGGGTTGTCGGTGGTTTCATGATGATTCTCCAACAGTTTATCGTCAACTATATCGTTCGTCCAAAACTTCGCAAAAAAGTCCGTGAAGAACTAGCCAAGAACCCACCAAAAGCACGTGCTTTCTCTACACCAAGTGGACGAAAAGACGTTACCCCTGAACAACCAACTGCTATCACAAGCAAGAAAAAACACAAAAATCGCAACGCTGGAAAACAACGTTCGAGATAAGAATAAAAAGGCTTAGCTGGATGGCTAAGTCTTTTTGCAAATCAAAAGCCCGATGTTTCCATCAGGCTTCTTTATTATCCATGTACACGTTTCATATAGTCTTGATAGCTTTCTGTATCCATCAATTCCTTGGCATTCTTAACGCGATCTGCTGTTGGAGGTTTGACCCCTTCGAGCGAATTAAGGAATTCCCAATTCACGCCACTTGAATTCTCCCATCGTATGATAAGGTAGGATTTCAAACTTGTCAACGTTTTTAAGGGTTTTGACGAATTTACCGAGTTCGATCAAGTCCTCATCTCTGTCTGTTAATCCTGGAACCAGCACATGGCGAATCCAAACAGGCTTGCCAATATCTGACAGGTACTGGGCACAGGCCAAGATATTTTTATTGGTTTGGCTAGTGACAATCTTGTGCTGTTCTTCGTTGATTTCCTTGATATCCAAGAGAACCAAGTCTGTCACCGCCATGAGTTTATTAAACTTTTCGAGGTAACGTGGTTTATTACGGAAAGGCAGGGCACAGGTGTCCAAGGTACAGTGGATTCCTTTTTCCTTAGCCTTGGTAAAGAGGGCAATCAAGAAATCAATCTGCAAGAGGGCTTCTCCTCCACTGACTGTGATACCTCCCTTGTCTCCCCAGAAACCACGATAACGAAGCGCTTCTTCTAGAACATCATCTACTGTTCGTACACGAGATTTATTGGTTTCCATAGCCCAAGTATCAGGGTTATGGCAGTATTGGCAACGCATCTGACAGCCTTGCAAAAAGACAATAAAACGAATTCCAGGGCCATCTACCGCCCCAAAACTCTCTGTCGAATGCACCATTCCTGTCACTTGTCCATAGTCAATTATTTCCTCAGACATATCGTTACCTTCCTTGAAAACGTTTTATAGTCTTTATTATACCATGACTGAAAAGAAAAACCACAGATTTGCCTATTTTTAGAAAACAATCTGTTTTTCACTTTCAACTTTCATGATTTTCAAAATATTTATTAATCCTTGTCAAAATCAAAGCCATAGAGAGTCGCAAAATAATCCTCTGGTCGCTCTGCTCGGCGGATCAAGCGTGCTCCACCGTCCTCTGTATAGAGAATTTCTGCCGAACGAAGCTTGGCATTGTACTGGTAGCCCATAGAGAAGCCATGCGCACCTGTATCATGAATGACTAACAAATCACCAATTTCTGTTTGAGGTAGTTCACGATTAACTGCAAACTTATCGTTGTTTTCACAAAGAG
>ENA-OPZZ01000216-OPZZ01000216.1-human-gut-metagenome-genome-assembly--contig:-NODE-216-length-46329-cov-5.736743_pt1 | contig 46329 bp, 42 predicted proteins | sample MGYA00242487_ERZ504511 | MGnify/ENA primary metagenome ERZ504511 (study PRJEB26092, sample SAMD00036241) | human gut metagenome | host: Homo sapiens | study: EMG produced TPA metagenomics assembly of... | reverse complement strand
GTGGGGACGAGTAAACTGCTATTCGAGGAGGAAACACCTCCTCGAAATTGTTTTTGCAGAAGAGGAGAGAAAAATAAATTGAAAAGAGTACGAATGCTATTAAGGGTAAGTTCCAATCAACAGCTGGAAGCAGATGGAGATTTGAGTGTACAAAGACAGCTTGTGCTTGAATACATAGAAAAACGTTCTGACTGGAAGCTGGATGAAAAAGAATACTTCGAAGGAAGTAACAGTGGATACAAAAATTCGGTTGCGGACAGAGATGTTTTGCAGGATGCACTGCAGGATGCCAGAAATAAAGAATATGATATTCTGGTTGCTTATAAAGATGACCGTATTGGCCGCCGGATGTGGGAAATTGGTGCTTATGTTATGTCACTGAAGAATTGTGGTGTGGACATTTATACAGTGAAAGATGGGTGCATTTCTCCAGAATCTGATGACATTATGGGGCAGATGGTTCTGGCACTTCGTTATGGAAATGCTCAAAAGAGTAGCTCTGATACAGGAATGCGAGTAAAAGATACGGCAAAGAAACTGGTGCAGAGAGGCAAATTTATGGGCGGGAAGGCTCCATATGGATATACTCTGGAGCTATCAGGAGAAATCAGCAAACATGGAAGGGCACTGAAACACCTGGTCATTGATGAAAAAAAGGCAGAAGTAGTAACTTATATTTATAATCTGGCGGTCCAAAAAGAATATGGATCTGTCAAAATAGCAAAAATACTGAACAGTCATGACCAGTATAAAAATGAAGCTCCAAATGATGTATGGAAAGCAGGAACAATTGCGAGCATTCTGACCAATCCGATCTATGCCGGATATACTGCATATAACAGGAGAACGAGGATTGATGGAAAATATCATAAAATAGGGAGCGACGATTGGATAATCGCAGAGGAAAGTAATCCGGAAATAGCAATTATTACAACTGATATATGGAATCGTGCGCAGGATATGAGAAAAAAACGTGCGGATGAAATTGCAAAGAAAGAAGAACACAAGTCTTATAATATAAATGTTATAAAAAATAATACAGGGACGCTTGCATTGATTGATGTCCTGTATTGTGGCTATTGTGGACGTAAGATGACAAATGGAAGCCGTTACAATTATTGGAAAATAAAAAGTACGGGTGAACGGCGATCTGGAAAGGTTGGTCTGTATAAGTGTCAGGACATGTGGTCAGGAACTGTGCATCCGGGAAGAGGTTTTTACAGGGCAGACAGGATAGAACCAATTGTTTTTTCTGCAATTTCGGATTATATAGGAAAATTGCAGGAAAACGAAAATGTTTTTCAGGAAATTGAAGTTAATAAACAGGCTGAAAAGAGAAGAATGAATTCAGAACTTGATAAAGATCGTCAGGAATTAGCAAAAATACAGAAAAAAATAGATGTTATGGAAGAAAATATTCCGCAGGCAATGACGGGTGAGTATCCGTTGTCTTTGGAAGACCTTGTGCGTCTGATCGATAAACAGAAAGATATGTATCGTAAACAGCAGGAAATTATAAAGCAAAAAGAAAAAAAGATGGAGAATATGGATGTGTCCATAACAGAATGGGATTATCTTAAAAAACAGATTCCAACCTGGCAGCAGGTGTTTCTGGAAGCAGATGCGCATACAAAAAGAGTTCTGGTCGATAAGCTTATTGAGAGAATTGCTGTAAAAGAAGAACAGATTACAATCCGCTTCCGCATTCGTCTGGAGGATTTTATTGATCATCATGGAAAGAACGGAGATGCTGTATTGGATAATGCAGCAGACAAGGCTATAGTTCTTAAAACTACTGTGAAATAAGCTGCTTTTTTGTGAAAACATTAATTTTGGATTGACATATTTTTATATGGCAGGTAATATGAGGTCAAAGACAGGCAACTTGAGTGTCTGTCAAGCACCAAAGTAAGGTGTTGTGTCAGAAAACTGTGCCTTATGAGCTTTATAAGGGTTTGACATTTACCACAATCTGGCTAGAGGTTAATCCTCGAAAGAAAATGTTAGAAGGGCTCTGTTGATGCAGAGCTTTTCTTAATCTAAAGAAGTAGTGGCGAACTGTGATGGGGAATGTTTCTGGCGCGAAATTGTAAAGGGTGACCTGGTGTTGAAAGAATATGAAGCGGTAAGATGGTTATTCAGGATCTTTTTACCAACCCCGAATTTCCGCATAGCACGTGGTACCGGAATAAAGGAAAAGATTTTACTATTACATCTTCGACTGCATATGATCACAAATGGATTCGTGGAAGAAATGTATTTGACAGCATATCGAGAATCACAGACGAACTTTTTGAAAACTATCTGTCCAGACCGAATGTGCGTCAGCCAATTCTGACACAGTATTGTGATGGAAGAAGGGTGCAGTGCAGGAATAGAGGATGGATGACACAGTGGGGAAGCAAATCACTGGGAGATCAGGGATATTCGCCGATCGAGATCCTGAGATATTTTTATGGCAATGATATGTATATCAATGTAGCAGAAGAAATTTCCGGTATTCCGTCTTCCTGGCCGGGATATGATCTGAATATTGGAGCTACAGGAGAGAAGGTCAGACAGCTTCAGGAACAGCTTAATGTGATCGCGGGAGCATATCCGGCAATTCCGAAAGTGGGTGAAGATGGGATTTATGGGGAACGGACCAGTGAATCTGTACGTAAATTTCAAAATGTTTTTGGCCTTCCGGAAACCGGAATCACAGATTACCCAACCTGGTATAAAATACAGGAAATCTATGTTGCAGTGAGCAGAATCGCGGAACTGAATTAGAAAATATCCGACCATAAAATCACCAAATTGAATGAAAAATATAAAATATATAAAAAACTTCAAAAAAAGGTGTTGACTTTGCGAATAGACTCTGATATTATATCACTTGTCGCGAGGAGTTAACTCCTGCGAAACAGAATATGCGGAAGTGTCGGAACTGGCAGACGAGCAAGACTAAGGATCTTGTGAGCATTGCGCTCGTGTGGGTTCAAGTCCCATCTTCCGCATAATACAAAAAAAGGGTATTGACAGATGTCAAGTCTTTGGGTATAATATCTGTTATCGCGAGGAAGTCGATTTCCACGAAATGCGATATGCGGAAGTGTCGGAAACTGGCAGACGAGCAAGACTAAGGATCTTGTGAGCATTGCGCTCGTGTGGGTTCAAGTCCCATCTTCCGCATGCAGAGCCCTTGATGATTCAAGGGCTTTTCTTTTTGCCCGTACAGGGCTTTTTGTTTTATGTGCACATCTCGAATTGTGTTTGCGAATGTCGAAAAAATTTATCTGCATGTTTTTTTTGAAAAAAAGAGGAATTTGCTGCTTGACACAGAATATAATTAATAAGAGGTATTTTGTCATTCTGTGGAGGGCGTGCCTATGAATATCAGAGAAAGTATGGAACAGAGAGAATTGGAACTTTTAAGTCCTTATGCGGCACACAGTGGTCATTCCAGAGGCAGAGAACGGCAGGAGGAAGAATGTGATGTCCGCACAGTCTATCAGAGAGACCGGGACAGAATTTTGCACTGTAAGGCATTTCGGAGAATGAAGGACAAGACACAGGTTTTTCTTGCACCACAGGGAGACCATTACAGAAACCGTCTTACACATACGCTTGAGGTATCTCAGATTGCAAGGACGATTGCGAAGGCATTGCGCCTGAATGAAGATCTGGTGGAAGCAATCGCACTGGGGCATGACCTGGGGCATACTCCGTTCGGACATGCCGGGGAGAAGGCACTGGATGAGATCCATCCGGGAGGTTTTGCACATTATCGACAAAGCATCCGTGTAGTGCAGGTGCTGGAGAAGAATGGTGAAGGACTGAATCTTACATGGGAAGTAAGGGATGGGATCCTGAATCACCGGATCAGTGGAAATCCGTCTACGATGGAAGGACAGGTGGTCCGCCTGGCGGATAAGCTTGCTTATATCCATCATGATATGGATGATGCGCAAAGAGCCGGCATTATTACAGAAGACGATATACCGGTGACACTTCGAATGCTGCTGGGGTATACAACGAGAGAACGTTTGAATACATTTGTACATGATATCATAGAGAGCAGCATGGAGAAGGATCATATTGAAATGTCTTCGGAGATTTATGAGGCAATGATGGATCTCAGGAAGATCATGTTTCAAAATGTCTATGATCATCCGGAGGCAAAAAAAGAGAAAAAAAGCAATCAAATGCTGAAAAAGCTTTATACATATTATATAGAAAATCCAGATGAGATGTCAGCAGAATACCGGCAGCTGATGAAAAAAGGAGAATCGAAGACACAAGTGGTCTGCGATTATCTGGCCGGTATGACAGACCAGTATTCCATGGCAAAGTTTCGAAAGATCTATATACCAAAAGCATGGGAAGTTTACTGATAAAATGATAGAGGATTACTGTGAACGGAGTGAACAGTAATGACAGAGGAGGATGGGTATGCGTTATTCGGACGATATCATTGAGGAAGTCCGACAGAAAAATGATATTGTAGATGTAGTATCGCAATACGTGAAACTGACAAGAAAGGGAAGTTCCTATTTTGGACTGTGCCCTTTTCATAATGAGAAAACTCCTTCTTTTTCTGTAACACCCGGCAAGCAGATGTATTATTGCTTTGGCTGTGGTGCAGGAGGAAATGTATTTAATTTTATTATGGAATATGAAAATTATTCGTTCGGAGAAGCGTTAAAGCATCTTGCGGACAGAGCGGGAGTAGAACTTCCAAAGATTGAATATTCCAGAGAAGTGAGAGAAAAAGCAGAGCAGAAGGCAGAACTTCTGGAAATCAATAAGCAGGCGGCGCAGTATTATTATTATCAGCTCCGTACAGAAGGCGGCAGGCAGGGACATGAATACCTCGCAGGGCGTCAACTGAGTGAAGAGACGATGCGGAAATTTGGGCTTGGTTATTCGGACAAGTTTGGCAGCGGCCTGTATAAATACCTCAAATCCAAAGGATACAGTGATGAGAGGCTCCGTGAATCGGGACTGTTCAACGTGGATGAACGGCATGGAATGTATGATAAGTTCTGGAACAGGGTTATTTTTCCGATCATGGATGTCAATAATCGTGTGATCGGTTTTGGCGGCCGTGTTATGGGAGACGGCAAGCCCAAATATCTGAACTCACCGGAGACGAAGATTTTTGATAAAAGCCGGAATTTATATGGATTGAATATTGCCAGAACGACAAGAAAGAAATATCTGATCCTGTGTGAGGGATACATGGATGTGATCTCCATGCATCAGGCGGGATTTACCAATGCGGTGGCGTCGCTTGGAACTGCACTGACATCAGGCCATGCCAGTCTTTTGAAACGGTATACCCAGGAAGTATTGCTTCTGTATGACAGTGATGAGGCTGGCATTCGGGCGGCACTTCGTGGAATTCCGATTCTTCGGGAAGCGGGAGTGAATTCAAGAGTTGTTGATCTGAAACCCTACAAAGACCCGGATGAGTTTATCAAAAACATGGGTGCAGAGGCATTTGAAGAACGGCTGAACCAGGCATCCGACAGCTTTATGTTTCGTGTGAGTATTGCAGAAAGCGAGTTTCCGATGGAGGAACCACAGGGGCAGAATCGTTTCTTCGAGCGATGTGCAGAAATGCTTCTGGAACTGAAAGATGAACTGGAAAGAAATCTTTATATAGAAGCGATTGTCAAGAAGTATCGGGGACAATACGGTGTCAGCACAGAAGATCTGCGTAAGCGGGTGAATACGCTGGCGCTTAAAGGAACACCGGCCGAAAATCGGATACAGCCAAAGAGTGGCAGTCAGAATAAAAAGAAAAAAGAGACCGCTTCAGAGCAGGCACAGAAACTGATGCTGACCTGGCTGGTAACGTATCCGAATGTTTTTGATAAAGTTGCACAGTATCTGACACCGGAGGACTTTGTGGTCCCATTATACAGAGAAGTGGCGCAGATGCTGTTTCAGCAGAGGGAAGAGGGACAGGTTAATCCTGCGAAACTTCTGAATAGTTTTACAGACAGTGAAGAACAGCGGGAAGTGGCATCACTTTTTAATGCGACGATCCATCTGGAAAATCAACAGGAACAGGATCAGGCGTTTGCAGATACACTTCTCAGGATAAAATCCGAAAGCCTTGCGGAACGGAACCGTAACTGGGATCCTACGGATATGGCAGGATTGCAGCAGATAGTCAAAGCAAAAAAAGAATTGGAAGAACTTGGGCGAAAACGCCGGGAACTGCATATTTCTTTTGAATAAGGTTAAAATATAAACACTATATGGAGGGAATGAGCACCTATGGAAATGAATATGGGCAAATTCAGCGAGAAACTGGTAGAGCTTCTGGAGCTTGCAAAAAAGAAGAAAAATGTACTGGAATATCAGGAAATCAGCGATTTCTTTAAAGACCAGTCTCTGGAAGTTGAACAGATGGAAAAGGTTCTGGATTTTCTGGAAGCCAGTGGAGTTGATGTGCTTCGTATTTCAGGAAATGATGAAGAGCTGATTCTGGATGACGATGCAGACATCGAAAAAATGGATGATGAGGAAGAAATTGAACTGGATAAGATCGATCTGTCTGTGCCGGAAGGTGTCAGCATTGAAGATCCGGTTCGTATGTACCTGAAAGAGATCGGTAAAGTAAGTCTTCTGACAGCAGATGAAGAAATTGAACTGGCAAAACGTATGGAACAGGGTGATGAAGAGGCAAAGAAACGTCTTGCAGAGGCGAATCTTCGTCTGGTTGTAAGCATTGCCAAGAGATATGTCGGAAGGGGAATGCTGTTCCTTGACCTCATTCAGGAAGGAAATCTTGGCCTGATCAAAGCAGTGGAGAAATTTGATTATCGTAAAGGATACAAATTCAGTACGTATGCTACCTGGTGGATTCGTCAGGCAATTACACGTGCGATTGCCGATCAGGCACGTACCATTCGTATTCCGGTGCATATGGTAGAAACGATCAACAAACTGATTCGAGTTTCCCGTCAGCTGCTTCAGGAGTTAGGACGCGAACCTACTCCGGAAGAAATTGCAGAAGAAATGAAAATGCCGGTAGATCGTGTTCGTGAAATCCTTAAGATCTCACAGGAACCGGTATCACTGGAAACTCCGATCGGTGAAGAGGAAGACAGCCATCTTGGTGACTTTATTCAGGATGATAATGTTCCGGTTCCGGCAGATGCAGCTGCATTTACGCTTTTGAAAGAACAGCTGATCGAAGTGCTGGGAACACTGACAGAAAGAGAACAGAAGGTACTTCGTCTTCGTTTTGGCCTGGATGACGGACGTGCACGTACACTGGAAGAAGTTGGTAAAGAATTCAACGTTACGAGAGAGCGTATTCGTCAGATCGAAGCAAAGGCACTTCGTAAACTCCGCCATCCGAGCCGCAGCCGCAAGCTGAAGGATTATCTGGATTAATGGCAGGGAATCATGTACAGCTGTCCAGACGCCTCAAAGCTATTGCAGATATGGTGACGGAGGGAAACCGGCTGGTAGATGTGGGATGTGATCATGGATATCTGCCGGTATACCTTATGCTGAATCATAAGATTCCGGGTGCGATCGCGACCGATGTAGGAAAAGGACCGCTGGCCAGGGCACAGGAACATATTGCAGAGTATGGGATGAGCAAATACATAGAGGCGAGACTCTGTGACGGACTGCAGGGCGTCCGCGCCGGAGAAGGTGATACATTGGTTATTGCCGGGATGGGCGGCCCTTTGATGGAGAAAATCCTTACAGAAGGTAAGGCTGCATTGCCGGGCTTTCGGGAACTGATTCTTCAACCGCAGTCGGATATTCCTCATTTTCGTCATTTCCTTATGGAACATGGATTCTGTATTATTCAGGAAGAAATGATTCTGGAAGATGGGAAATATTATCCGATGATGAAAGCAGTTTCGGGCAGAACACCAGGAGAAATCTGGACGAGAGAAGAGGAAATGTTTGGAAAACTGCTGTTGGAACGTCTGCATCCGGTTCTTTATAAGTATCTGCAACGCGAACTGCGAATCAGAGAAGAAATTTCCGGACAATTGAAAAATGCAGCAGGAGAGGGCGCAAAGAAACGCCTGGATGAAGTAGAGGAGGAAAAGCGGTTGATTTTGGCTGCTTTACAGAGATATGAAGGTAAAGGAACTGACAGACTGGCTTGATGGTCGTTATCCGGCTGATATGGCAGAACACTGGGACAATGTAGGCCTCCTGGTCGGTGATGATGAAGCGGAGGTGCATCATGTGCTTTTGGCACTGGATCTTACGGAGAAAACGCTGGATGAAGCAATTTCTGCAGGAGCAGACATGATCATTACGCATCATCCGATGATCTTTGAAGGACAGAAAAAAATAAATAATCATTCTTTTACAGGGCGCAGAATTCTGAAACTGATCAGAAACAGGATTCAGTATTATGCGATGCATACCAATTACGACGTGCTTGGTATGGCAGAACTCAGTGCAGACTATCTGAAACTTACAGATAGAGAAGTCCTCTCGGTAACTGCTCATACAGAGCAGGGTGAAGAGGGATTTGGACGGGTTGGCTGCCTCCCGTATAAGATGACTCTGAAAGAATGCGGAGAATTTGTAAAAGAGGCGCTGGCGCTGAATGATGTCAGGATTTACGGAGATCCGGATACAATGGTAGAAAAAGCTGCCATCTGCACCGGAAGCGGCAAAAGCATGATTTCGGATGTCCTTGCCAAAGGAGCGGATGTCTATGTGACGGGTGATATTGATCATCATACGGGAATTGATGCTGTTGCCAGTGGACTTCCGATCATAGATGCCGGACATTATGGTACGGAATATATCTTTATGAAGGCAATGCGTAAAATTCTGGAAGAAAAATATCCATCACTTCAGATAACATGTGCGAAAGTGAAAAGTCCATATATGATACTGTAGCAGGATAGTAACAGGAGGGCTGTTTTATGAATCAGGAAATGGTTAAAGTTACGATTGACGGGAAAGAGCATGAATATGCAATTGGTACGACATACAGAGAAATTGTGGATGAGTATCAGGAAGAAGTGGCAGAAGCGCCTGTCATTCTGGTAATGGCAGATGGAAAATTACGTGAACTCCAGAAGAAACTGAAAGGTGACTGTACACTGGAATTTGTAACGACAAAAGATCATATAGGATTCGAAACCTATAAAAGAACGGTTTGTCTGGTACTGCTGAGAGCAATCTATGATGTGGCAGGAAAAGAAAATATAGAAAAAGTCACGATCCACTATTCCGTCGGAAATGGCTATTATTTTACCATGGCCGGCAAAGCAGTTCTTGATCAGCATTTCCTTGACAATGTAAAAACACGGATGCAGGAACTGGCAGATATGTGTACACCGATTGGAAAACGTTCTGTAAATACAGATGATGCAGTTTCACTTTTTCATCATCATAGAATGTATGACAAAGAAAAACTGTTTCGTTTCCGTCGGGTATCCAAGGTGAATATTTATAATATTGGTTACTATGAAGATTATTTTTATGGTTATATGGCAGATCATGCAGGGTATGTAAAATACTTTGATCTGAAACTTTATGATGAAGGTTTTGTTCTGGAACTTCCAACAAGAAAAAATCCGTCTGTGATTTCACCGTTTCGCCCGGAAGGAAAAATCTTTCAGGTGCAGAAAGAATCTCAGGAGTGGGCAGAGAAGATGGATATCTCTTATGTCGGAGATCTGAATGATCACATTACAAAAGAAGGTATCAGCAATATTCTTCTGGTTCAGGAGGCACTTCAGGAAGCCAAGATTTCTGATATTGCACAGAGAATTGTCTTGGAAGGCAATAAGAAGTTTATTATGATCGCGGGACCGTCTTCATCGGGAAAGACTTCTTTTTCGCATCGTTTGTCTATTCAGCTTCTGGCGCACGGAATGAAGCCGCATCCGATCGGAGTTGATAATTATTTCAAGAACAGAGAAGAGACTCCGCTGGATGAATATGGAGAAAAAAATTATGAATGTCTTGAAGCAATTGATGTAGAGCAGTTCAACAAAGATATGCTTGCTCTTTTGCGTGGAGAACGTATTGAATTGCCAGTGTTTAATTTTAAGACAGGACACAGAGAGTATAAAGGCGATTTTCTCCAGCTTGGTCCGGAGGATGTGTTGGTTATAGAGGGAATTCATGGTCTGAATGATAAACTGAGCTATGCACTTCCGGCAGAAAGTAAATTCAAGATCTATATCAGCGCGCTGACTCAGCTGAATATTGATGAACATAACCGCATTCCGACTACGGACGGCAGGCTGCTCCGACGGATTGTACGTGATGCAAGAACCAGAGGAACTTCGGCAAAAGATACGATTGCCAGATGGCCGTCTGTACGTCGTGGAGAAGAAGCGAACATCTTTCCATATCAGGAGCAGGCAGATGTCATGTTTAACTCAGCACTTGTGTATGAGCTGGCATGCCTTAAAGTATATGCAGAGCCACTGTTATTTGGCATTGATAAGAGCGAACCGGAGTATCTGGAGGCAAAACGCCTTTTGAAATTTCTGGATTATTTCATTTCTGTTCCAAGTGAGGATATTCCACATAATTCACTGTTAAGGGAATTCGTCGGCGGAAGTTGTTTTGATGTATAGAAATCTTGATGATTTTTTTCTTTACTTAAAAATATATTCGTGTTAGAATAACACTCGTGCAAGCAGGTCAGGTGATCGCGGCTGTACAGACGAAAGGGTGCAGACGAGGAAAGTCCGGGCTTCAAAGGGCAGGATGCCGGATAACGTCCGGTGGAGGTGACTCCCAGACCAGTGCAACAGAAATAAACCGCCTTCTTTATGGAAGGTAAGGGTGGAAAGGCAGTGTAAGAGACTACCGCCGTTGTGGTAACAGAACGGGCACATGTAAACTCCATTCGAAGCAAGACCGAAACGAAAGCAATACGGCTGCCCGTCGTGCTTTCAGGTGGGTCGCTTGAGCCAGCTGGCAACGGCTGGCCTAGACAGATGATCACTCAACGACATAACCCGGCTTATCGGTCTGCTTGCATAAAAAAAGAAACGTCTTTGCGGACGTTTCTTTTTTATGTTAATTTATTTATTACGTTTTCCTCTGTATTTCTCTTCACAGTATTTACATCTGTAAACTTCTTTTTCCGGGTCAGCAAGGATAAATACCTGATCGAGCCCCTGCTCAATGGAAGTAATGCAACGAGGGTTTTTGCATTTGATAACGTTTGTGATCTGTTTTGGAAGTTTCAGGATCCTTTTTTCAACAATTTTTTCATCTTGATAATGTTGACTGTGATGTTGTGATCGATAAAACCAAGGATATCCAGATCGAGGTTTTCAATAGGGCATTCTACTTTGATGATATCTTTAACGCCCATTTTATTACTTTTGGCATTTTTGATAATCGCAACGGTGCAGTCCAGCTTATCAAGCTTCAGGTCATGATAGATGGTCATGGCTTTGCCTGCTTTGATGTGGTCGAGTACGAAACCTTCGTGAAGTGCTCCAACATTTAACATTATACTTCTACCTCCAGTAGTCTGAGAATCAGTGCCATACGGACATATACACCGTACTGAGCCTGTTTAAAATATGCTGCACGAGGATCATCGTCAACTTCAACAGCAATTTCGTTTACACGAGGAAGCGGATGAAGAATATACATGTCCTTTGGAGCAAGTTCCATTTTCTGTTTGTCAAGTATGTAGAAATCTTTCATACGGACATAGTCTTCTTCGTTGAAGAAACGTTCTTTCTGTACACGAGTCATGTAGAGGATGTCAAGTTTTGGAAGAGCATCCTCCAGACGTTCTACTTCTTCAAATTCTACATTGTTTTTCTCAAGGATATCTTCGCGGATGTAGCTTGGTACACGAAGCTCTTCCGGTGAGATCAGAACAAATTTTACATTAGAATAACGGAGTACCAGAGCTTCAATCAGAGAATGAACGGTACGTCCGAATTTCAGATCGCCGCACAGACCGATCGTAAGATTGTCAAGTCTTCCTTTAAGGGAACGAATAGTAAGAAGATCAGTGAGGGTCTGAGTAGGATGCTGATGACCACCGTCACCGGCGTTGATAACAGGAATAGAAGAAGCCATAGAAGCTACGAGCGGAGCACCTTCTTTTGGATGACGCATAGCACAGATATCAGCATAACAGGAAACAACACGAATTGTATCGGCAACACTTTCGCCTTTGGCAGCGGAACTGGAACCGGCTGAAGAGAAACCTAAAACCTTGCCGCCAAGATTCATCATGGCTGCTTCAAAACTTAAACGTGTACGTGTACTTGGTTCGTAAAAACAGGTGGCAAGTCGCTTATCATCGCAGACATGCGCGTATTTTTTTGGATTTTTTTCAATGTCGCTGGCCAGAGTAAGAAGATCATCAAGCTCTTCTTTAGAAAGATCCAGCGGGCTCATTAAATGTCTCATGTGAAACCTCCCTTATTGACTTGTGGTACGGAAAATTCGTAGTACTGTGAATAGTTACGAAAATTCTCTCTTGCACAATCATATACTAGTAGAATTGATTTTTCAAGATGATTTTGCCATATTCATAATAAAATATCAGCGATGGACGGTTAGAATTTTTTCGAAAATCAGTCCGGCAGTAAACCACAGTGGCGCATAGTCCAGACGGATGACACCATGACATTGCAATGGTACACCGCTGTAATCCCAGGGACACATTCCAAACTGCTTCAGGAAGCTTCCACTGATGAATTCCACAAGATAGAATCCGGCAGTATACAGGATTCCACGGTAAAAGAATGGGAAGGAAGATAATTTTACGGACAGTGGAGCAATAACAGCGGCACAGCCGTAGATGGGAAACATCAAAAGAGAAGTCTTTCCTGTAAGAGTCTTCTGACCGGTAAAAAGTGAATGAAGACCGGTCCAGAAAATCTCCATGCACCATCCGGCAGAACCGCACAGTAAAAAATTTGAGATATTCTGATTCATGGCAGCTACTCCTGATTCCTGATAAAAACGTGTTAAGAATACGTAAATAAGTATCTCCCAGTCTTGAAAAAAACATACGTAAATGCTATATTTGTATAAATACACAATTATTTATGAAACACAGGAGACATAGCAAATGGACTATCAACAAAGCAGAGCATATGTAAAAGACGCGGACCGTTATGCGGGCGGTGCTCTGGATCTTACAAATATAAAAGAGCTGATGAAACGACTGGGAAATCCCCAGGATCAGTTAAAATATGTTCACGTAGCAGGAACCAATGGCAAGGGATCCGTAATTGCTTATCTGTATACTACACTTTCGGAAGCTGGATATCGTGTCGGAAGATATATTTCCCCATCCGTATATTCTTATCGTGAGAAGATGGAAGTGGCCGGCAGTGCGGTGAGCAGAGAACAATTTGCGGGATATGTGACCAGGGTTGCTGCAGCAATTAAAGAAATGACTACAGAAGGTCTTGCACATCCCACCCCATTTGAAATAGAAACGGCGGTGGCTTTTTTATTTTTTGCCGAAGAAAAATGTGATCTGGTAATTCTGGAAGTTGGAATGGGAGGAAATCTGGATGCAACAAACATCATCCGAAATACAGTTCTTGCAGTGCTCGTTCCGATCAGTATGGATCATCAGGCATTTCTTGGAAACACGCTTTCTGAAATTGCAGAAAAAAAGGCAGGAATCATCAAACCTGGCTGCAGTGTTGTAACGGTCGGCCAACAGCCGGAGACTATGGCTGTAATAGAGCGAGTGTGCCGTGAAAACGGTGCAGATCTGACAGAGGCAGACCTGCATGAAGCAAAAGCAGTGAAAGAAGATTTTGCGGGACAGACGCTGGAGTACCGGGGAGAAAACTATGAGTTGGCACTGGCAGGATCTTATCAGACGGAGAATGCAGCACTTGCACTGGAGGCACTTGAGGTGTTGGGACGAGTCGGATATCCGACAACAGTTGAACAGCGAAAAAAAGGTCTGAAGGATACGAAATGGAATGGACGTCTGACAATCATTCACAGAGAGCCTTTGTTTATTGTGGACGGAGCACATAATCCGGCTGCGGCAGATATGTTGGAGGATTCTGTGCGGAAGTATTTTAAAGGACGCAAACTGTTCTTTATCATGGGAGTTTTCCGTGATAAGGATTATCCTTATATTATTCGGAAACTCTGCCCCTATGCAGAGCAGATCATTACGATTGAGACACCGGATAATCCACGTGCCCTGCCGGCGCAGGAACTTGCGGAAGAAGTAAAAAAATGTAATCCGCACGTGCAGGCCGCGGACAGCATTCCGGATGCGGTAGATAAAATATTTGCAATGGCAGGACGGGAGGATGTCATCCTTTCTTTTGGGTCCCTGTCTTTTATCGGGGAAATTACAACAATTGTCAAAACTCAGGAGGAAAAGAATTCATGACAGATTTACTGGAATGTCGTAAGGAAATTGATGTGATAGACAAAGAAATCTTGCGACTTTTTGAAAAAAGAATGAAAGTCTGCGAAGATGTTGCAGAATACAAGATACATACAGGAAAAAAGGTTCTGGATCAAAAACGCGAGCAGGACAAAATAGAAGTCCTGAAAGAATCTGCTCATGGGGAATTCAATGAACTTGGGGCACAGGAGCTTTTTCAGCAGATCATGGCGATCAGCAGAAAGAGACAGTATCAGTTACTGACCAAAAATGGAGTTGAAAACGATACAAAAGATTATGAGATGGTAGATGCACTTCCTATGACAGGGGTGAATGTTGTTTTTCAGGGAGTAGAAGGTGCTTACAGTTATGCTGCCATGCGTGCGTATTTTTCTGATGCGGTCAATAGTTACCATGTAAAAACATTCCGAGATGCTATGGAAGAAGTTGCATCGGGAAAAGCAGATTATGCAGTACTGCCGATCGAAAACTCTACAGAGGGTATTGTGACGGATATTTACGATCTTCTGACGGAATATCAGTTGTATATCGTCGGGGAACAGGGCGTGAAAGTGGAGCATGTTCTGCTTGGAATTCCGGAGACTTCTCTGGATGAGATTAAAACAGTCTATTCTCACCCACAGGCGTTGGCACAGTGTAAAAAATATCTGGAAAGCCATCCGGACTGGAAAATCGTAAAGACGGAGAACACCGCGGGAGCTGCCAAAAAAGTTCATGAAGAGATGAATCGGTCACAGGCAGCAATTGCGAGCCGGGCGGCAGGAGAGCTTTACGGACTTTCTGTAATGGCAGAGAATATCTGCTACAATGACCAGAACGTGACCAGATTTATCATTGTCAGTGCGCATCCGGTCTATGAGAAAAGTGCGGCTAAGGTAAGTGTTTGTTTCGAACTTCCACACGAAAGCGGAACTTTGTATAATATGCTTTCTCATTTTATTTACAACGGACTGAGTATGACAAAAATTGAATCTCGCCCAATCACAGGTAAAAAGTGGGAATACAGATTTTTTGTGGATTTTGAAGGAAATCTGGAAGAACCGGCAGTTAAAAATGCCCTGCGAGGATTAGAAGCGGAAGCCAATCGGATGAGAGTGCTTGGCAATTATGGACAGCAGGAGGAACAGTAAGATGACGAGAGTAAAAGAATGTGTGCTTTACAGAGGTTTTGAGCACGGAGATATTTTAGATAAAATGACTGCACTGATGGATGCAAGTGAGAGATCAGCAGTCAATGCAAGCGAAATGGAAGAAGAGTTTTATGAATGTGTAAATGGATTGATCGAAATTGCAGGATCTTATGGATTTACAGGAAACCTGTGGCATGACTATCTGACACTGCTTCTTGTAAATCATGAGAATGCATTCAGTATGGCAAGCGAGATCCGCGGTGCGATCGAGGGAAGCATCAATCAGCTGGCACTTCATGATTTCGCAATTTTTAAAGAACTGTATGATTTTGACCTGACAGTACTGGATAAATTATTTCATACTTCCTGCTGCAGCATTCTCTGTAATTATGAGGCACCGCAGGATACGGGAAAAATGTTCAACAAACGTATCCGTGACAGAATCTGTGATATGAGCAAGACGCTGGCAGTAGCCAAAGACACCAATGAATTTATGGCGGACATGGTACAGTTTTACAAGGATTTTGGTGTAGGTAAGCTCGGACTTCACAAGGCTTTCCGTATTGATCATGACCAGAACGGCAGAGCAGTGATCGTACCGGTAACAAGAATTGCACATGTACAGCTGGAGGATCTGGTTGGATATGAGATTCCAAAACAGAAACTGGTTGAGAATACAGAAGCCTTTGTCAGAGGCAGAAAGGCGAACAACTGTCTGCTCTTTGGAGATGCGGGAACCGGTAAATCTTCCAGTATTAAGGGAATTTTGAATAAATATTATGATGAAGGCCTGCGAATCATAGAAGTGTATAAACATCAGTTTGTAGATCTGAACCAGATCATCGCACAGATCAAAGACCGTAATTATAAATTTATCATTTATATGGACGATCTTTCTTTTGAAGAGTTCGAAATAGAATATAAATATCTGAAGGCTGTTATCGAAGGCGGACTGGAACGTAAACCGGAAAATATCCTGATCTATGCAACAAGCAACCGTCGCCATCTGGTAAGAGAAAGAGCCGGAGATAAACTGGAAGTCGGAGCAGATGATGATATTCATTCCTCTGATACCGTACAGGAGAAACTTTCTCTTGTATATCGTTTCGGAGTACGTATCTATTTCGGCGCACCAGACAGAAAAGAATTCCATACTATCGTTAAGACGCTGGCACAGCGTAACGGAATTACAATGCCGGAGGATGAGCTTCTTCTGGAGGCTGGCAAATGGGAAATTTCTCATGGTGGGCTTACAGGACGTACTGCACAGCAGTTTATTGATCATCTTCTTGGAAAGGAAGAAACACAGGAAGCGTAGTAACAACGCATAATACAAACGGGAAGGAGCTGGGGGTATGGCAGTAACAACTTTTGCTGCGATTGATATTGGCTCATATGAGATCAGCATGAAAATCTTTGAATTTTCAAAGAAAATCGGATTTCGAGAGCTGAATGATGTAAGATATCGCTTGGAAATTGGAAAAGGTGCATATTCAAGAGGACGGCTGGAGCCTGAGATGGTAGATGACATATGTGTCATTCTGAAAGATTTCAGCAACATGATGCAGGAATTTGGAGTATCCGAGTATCGTGCGTGTGCCACAAGTGCTTTTCGTGAAATCGTAAATCCGGTGATCGTTCAGGAGCAGATCTATCAGCGGACCGGTATCCGGATTGAGATTCTGAGTAATGCGGAACAGCATTTTCTGGGATATAAATCCATAGCTGCTATTGAATCCGGCTTCAAGAAGATCATTCAGAAAGGAACGGCAATTCTGGATGTTGGCGGTGGTAATCTGCAGGTTTCGCTGTTTGATAAAGATGCGCTGGTAACAACGCAGAGCTTTAAGATGGGAAGCATGCGTATTCGTGAAAGACTGAAGGAACTGGAAAAAACAACAACGCATTATGACCAGTTGATCAAGGAATTTATCCGAAATGATCTGACTGCATTTCAGAGACTGTATCTGAAAGACCGTGATATCAAAAATGTGATCCTGATGGGGGATTTCCTGACAGATACTATTTTTCGTGAAGAGCTGGGAGATCATATCATAACCAGCGATGAATTTACCAAGCGCTACGAAAAGACAATCTACAAGACAGAACAGGCACTTGCCCAGGAGATGGATATTGATCCGGAATATGCATCATTGGTAATTCCGACGATGGTCATCTGCAAGAATTTTCTGGAAATCTTTCAGGCAGAATCTGTGTGGGTTCCAGGTGTATCCCTTCTGGATGGAATTGCATATGATTACGGTGAAAAGAAGAAATTTATCAAGAGTGTGCATAATTTTGAAAATGACATTCTGGTAGCATCCAAAAATATTGCAAAAAGATATTCTACTGGTAAAGACCATATTAAAGGAACGACAGATATTGCGCTTACAATTTTTGACAGTATGAAAAAAGTTCATGGTATGGGCGCAAGAGAACGGCTGCTTCTGCAGATTGCGGTACAGCTTCATGACTGTGGAAAATACATCAGTATGGCAGATGTTGCTGAATGTTCGTATCGGATCATTATGGCAACCGAGATCATTGGACTTTCAACGGAAGAACGCAAAGTCATTGCCAGTGCGGTAAGATACAACACGACAGAGTTTGTCTATTATGGAAATTATGATGACGGGCCGGAAATTGACCGGGAAAGATACCTTTTGGTTGCGAAACTGACTGCGATCCTTCGTCTTGCAAATGCCATGGACCGCAGCCATTATCAGAAGGTGGAATCGTTGAGAGTGGTACTGAAGGACAGAGAACTGCAGATGATCATAGATTCCAGCCGTGATATTTCACTGGAGCTTGGTTTGCTTCGTGATAAAGTGAAGTTCTTTGAAGAAGTCTTTGGAATTCGCCTTGTTTTAAAACGGAAACGCAGAGCGTAAGCGGAGGAGGATAAATATGGATCTTAGCAGATATGAAAAACCGGAATACTATGTGAACCGTGAACTGAGCTGGTTGAAATTTGATGAGCGTGTTCTGAGTGAAGCACGTGATAAAAGTCTGCCATTATTTGAACGGTTGAAATTTTTAAGCATTACATCTTCCAATCTGGATGAATTCTTTATGGTGCGTGTGGCATCACTGAAAGATCAGGTACATGCAGGCTATAAGAAAAAAGACATTGCAGGCATGTCTTCGGAGGAACAGCTGAAGGAAATCAGCAGCCAGACACATGAGCTTGTACGTGTGCAATACAGCACGTTTAACCGTTCTGTACTTCCGGCACTGGAAAAAAGTGGGCCTTCATCTTGTAGCAGAACATGAAGACCTGACAGTGAAACAGGCAGAATTCGTGGATCGCTATTTTGAAGATAACGTATATCCTGTGCTGACACCGATGGCAATGGATTCTTCCAGACCATTCCCACTGATCCGCAACAAGACATTGAATATCGGTGCGCTGATCGCCAAGAAAAGTAACAAAAAGCATGCCAAAGAACTGGAATTTGCAACAGTCCAGGTACCGTCTGTGCTGCCGAGAATCGTAGAGATCCCTTCTGAAAAGAACGGTGAGAGAACCGTGATCCTTCTGGAAGAGATCATTGAGCGCAATATTGGTAAGCTGTTTCTGAGTAATGATGTAGTCTGTGCGCATCCATACAGAATTATGAGAAATGCAGATCTGACGATTGACGAGGATGAAGCAGAAGATCTGCTGGTTGAGATCCAGAAACAGCTGAAAAAGCGTCAGTGGGGTGAAGTGATTCGCCTGGAAGCGGAAGAAAAGATGGATAAACGTCTTCTGGGTATTCTTAAAGAAGAGTTTGAGATTAAGGATACAGACATTTATAATATTCCGGGTCCGCTGGATCTGACTATGCTGATGAAGGTTTACGGAATGGAGGGCTTTGATGAATACAAGAGTCCGAAATATACACCGGCTCCGGTTCCGGAATTTCAGAATGATAAAGATATTTTCCAGGTGATCCGAGAAGGAGATGTATTTCTGCATCATCCATATATGAGCTTTGATCCGGTTGTGGATTTTGTACGGCAGGCAGCAAAAGATCCGGGTGTGCTTGCAATCAAACAGACTCTGTATCGAGTTAGTGGACATTCTCCGATCATTGCAGCGTTGGCGCAGGCGGCGGAAAATGGCAAACAGGTTTCTGTTCTGGTGGAACTGAAAGCAAGATTTGACGAAGAGAATAATATTGTCTGGGCCAAAATGCTGGAAAAGGCAGGATGCCATGTTATTTATGGACTGGTTGGCTTAAAGACGCACAGTAAGATCACACTGGTGGTACGCAGAGAAGAGACAGGAATCCGAAGATATGTACATCTGGCAACCGGTAACTATAATGATTCTACAGCAAAACTATATACAGACTGTGGTATTTTTACCTGTGATGAACGTTTTGGAGAAGATGCAACGGCTGTATTTAATATGCTTTCCGGATATTCGGAGCCGAAGAAATGGAATCGTCTGATCGTTGCACCAATCTGGATGAAAAACCGTTTTCTGCAGCTGATCGAACGGGAAGCAGAACATGCAAAACAGGGTAAACCAGCGGAGATCACGGCGAAGATGAATTCTCTGTGTGATCCTGCAATCATTGCGGCACTCTATTATGCATCTTCCTGTGGAGTACAGATCAATCTGCTTGTTCGGGGTATCTGCTGCCTGAGAACCGGTATACCAGGTATCAGTGAAAATATCCACGTACGTTCGATCGTTGGAGAATTTCTGGAACACAGCCGTATTTTCTATTTCAAAAATAATGGAATTGATGAAATCTATATGGGAAGCGCTGACTGGATGCCACGAAATCTTGACCGCCGTGTGGAAATTGTATTTCCGGTAGAAGATGAACGTATTAAGAAAGAAATCCTGCATGTACTGGATCTGGAATTCCGTGATAATGTAAAGGCGCATATTCTGCAGCCGGACGGCACTTATGAAAAACAGGACAAGAGAGGAAAGGTTATTGTGAATTCCCAGATGGAATTCTGTAAGGAAGCACAGGCAAAAGCCAAAAAACAGAAGCATGAAGAGAAAAAACATGCTCGTGTATTTATCCCGGCAGAACCTGTGGCTGATCCGGAAGAATGATTTTCGAATCAGAAATGAATGAGAGGAAAGAGAAAAAATGAATAACGAAAAAGAAAGCTTTCTGAAAAGAAAGAACGTGATCATATCATTCAAAAGGTATGGCATTGATGCAATGGGCTCTATGGCATTGGGCCTTTTTGCGTCACTTCTGATCGGTACGATCATAAATACGATCGGACAGAATGTGTGTCCGGGAAGTTTTGTGTCAGAAAAGCTGCTGGAGATTGGCGGTTATGCGACCAGTGTGACCGGTGCGGCAATGGCACTTGCAATTGGGCATGCACTTCAGGCACCACCATTGGTTATGTATTCGCTGTGTGCGGTCGGAGCTGCCTGTAATGCAATTGGTGGTTCCGGTGGTCCGTTGGCGGTGTTTTTTGTCGCAGTGATCACATGTGAGATCGGTAAACTGGTATCTAAGGAAACAAAAATAGATATCATAGTGACGCCGGCAGTGACTGTGATCGTTGGAGTGGTTCTTGCGATGCTTCTTGCACCGGTCTGCAAAAATATCTGTGATGCACTTGGAGCATTTATCGGATGGGCAACAGATCTTCGTCCGTTCTGGATGGGAATGATCATCTCTGTGGTCGTTGGAATCGTGCTGACACTTCCAATCAGCTCAGCGGCAATCTGCGCTGCGGTAGGAATCAGTGGAGGGGCAGTGCTTGCAGGACTTGCTGACGGCAGTGTGACAATGGAAGTCTGGAATGGTCTGGCACTTGCAGGTGGAGCTGCGACAGCAGGATGTTGTGCACATATGCTTGGCTTTGCAATCTTAAGCTTTCCGGATAATGGAGTTGGCGGATTTGTGGCACAGGGACTTGGAACTTCCATGCTCCAGGTTCCGAACCTTATGAAGAAACCTGTCCTGTGGCTGCCACCGGTGATCACTTCTGCGATTACAGGGCCGATTGCCACCTGCGTGTTCCATATGAGAAACAACGGACCGGCAATTTCTTCCGGAATGGGTACTTCCGGACTGGTAGGACCAATCGGGGTTGTTACCGGATGGACACAGATGCCGGAAGGATACCAGACAGGAGCGTTTGAGTGGATTGGCATGATTTTGATCTGCTTTGTACTTCCGCTTCTGATCACATGGGTGATCGGCAAGATTTTTCGTGCCAGAGGAATTATCAAGCCGGGTGATCTCAAGATAGACCTGGGCTAAAATAAGCGAAAAAAACTGCCTTTTTTTGATAAAATTTTTGAAAAAAAAAATTCAAAAAAAAGGCTTGCATTTTTCCGAATAAGCTGATATATACTAAGTAAGTCGGTTGACGCAAGGCCAGTTGGTCAAGGGGTTAAGACGTCGCCCTCTCACGGCGAAAACACGGGTTCGATTCCCGTACTGGCTGCTCTTAAATATACAATAAGATGACTCTGAACGGTGGTTCGGGTTAATTTTTTTGCCCGAAAATCATAAAAGAATAGTATTTGACTTTTTACGGACAAATCATGTATGATATAGAACAAATGTTTGAAGATGGAAATATGAAAGAAAGGAAAAGAGCCATGGCAAAAAGGAAACTTATGATGCGGGGAGCATATCTGTTCTGGAAGGACTGGAAGCAGTCCGCAAACGTCCTGGTATGTATATCGGAAGTGTCTCTCGAAAAGGACTGAATCATCTGATTTATGAGATTGTTGATAACGCAGTGGATGAGCATCTGGCAGGATACTGCAGTCAGATCCATGTGGTGCTGGAAAAAGATGGTTCCTGTACCGTAACAGATAATGGCCGGGGAATTCCGGTGGATATGCATGAGAAAGGGATGTCTGCGGAACGTCTGGTATTTTACGACACTTCATGCAGGTGGTAAATTTGACAATTCTGCTTATAAAACAAGCGGTGGGCTCCATGGAGTCGGATCTTCCGTTGTGAATGCACTTTCTACTTATCTGGATATCAAGGTAAGCCGTGATGGATATGTACATCATGACCACTATGAACGTGGAATTCCTACGATCGAACTGGAGAACGGACTTCTTCCGAAACTTGGCAGGACAAAAGAGACCGGAACCTGCATCAATTTCCTGCCGGATCCGGAAATCTTTGAGAAAACACGTTTTTCTGCTACAGATGTTAAGAGCCGTCTTCATGAGACTGCTTATCTGAATCCGGAGCTGACGATCATTTTTGAAGATCTGCGTGGAACAGAGCCGGTCAAAGAAGAGTACCATGAGCCGGAGGGTATTGTGGGCTATATCCGTGACATGAATCACAGTACAGAGGCGCTTCATGAACCTGTTTATCTCAAAGGAGAAGCAGATGGGATTCAGGTGGAAGTTGCTTTTCAGTATACAAATGAATTCCGTGAGAATGTTCTTGGATTCTGTAATAATATCTACAATGCAGAAGGTGGTACACACCTGACCGGATTTAAGACAACATTTACAACAGTTATGAACACGTATGCCAGAGAAATCGGTATTCTCAAAGATAAAGATCCGAATTTTACCGGTGCGGATATCCGTAATGGAATGACGGCAGTCGTATCAATCAAGCATCCGGCACCTCGCTTTGAGGGTCAGACAAAGACAAAGCTGGATAACCAGGATGCAGCCAAGGCAACAGGAAAAGTACTGGGAGAGCAGCTGGTCCTGTATTTTGACCGTAATCTTGAAACATTGAAAATGATTCTTTCCTGTGCGGAAAAGGCAGCGAAGATCCGTAAGACAGAGGAACGTGCCAAAACGAATCTTCTTACAAAACAGAAATATTCATTTGATTCCAATGGAAAACTTGCCAACTGCGAGAAAAAGGATCCGTCACAGTGTGAGATCTTTATCGTAGAGGGAGATTCCGCAGGCGGTTCTGCAAAAACAGCCCGTAACCGTAATTATCAGGCAATCCTTCCAATCAGGGGCAAGATTCTGAATGTTGAAAAAGCAACCATTGACAAAGTGCTTGCCAATGCGGAGATCAAGACTATGATCAATGCATTTGGATGCGGATTTTCTGAAGGATATGGAAATGATTTCGATATAAGCAAACTTCGCTATGACAAGATCGTGATCATGGCGGATGCCGATGTTGACGGTGCGCATATTTCCACACTGCTTCTGACATTGTTCTATCGTTTTATGCCGGAACTGATCTATGAAGGCCATGTATATATTGCGATGCCGCCACTCTATAAGGCAATGCCGAAAAAGGGACCGGAAGAATATCTGTATGATGATAAAGCACTTGAAAAATATCGTAAGACACATAAACCGGGAAGCTTTACTTTGCAGAGATACAAAGGTCTTGGAGAGATGGATGCAGAACAGCTGTGGGAGACCACGCTGAATCCTGAGACTCGAAGAATGAAACGCGTGGAGATAGAAGATGCACGTCTTGCATCCAGTGTGACAGAAGTTCTGATGGGCAGTGAAGTTCCGCCGCGTAAGGCATTTATTTACGAGCATGCAGCCGATGCAGAACTTGATGTATAAGGTGGGATAAGATATGGAAACAAAACAGGAAAATGTAATTCGTACCGATTATTCGGAAATTATGCAGAAATCATACATCGATTATGCAATGAGTGTTATCATTTCCCGTGCTCTTCCGGATGTGCGTGACGGTCTGAAACCAGTACAGAGAAGAACGTTGTATGATATGTATGAACTGGGAATCCGCTATGACCGTCCGTATCGTAAATGTGCACGTATTGTCGGTGATACCATGGGTAAATATCATCCACATGGTGACAGTTCCATTTATGACGCACTTGTTGTTATGGCACAGGATTTCAAAAAAGGCAGAACACTTGTAGACGGACATGGTAACTTCGGTTCAATCGAGGGTGATGGCGCAGCTGCCATGCGTTATACAGAGGCACGACTGGAAAAACTGACACAGGATGTATTTTTGAGTGATCTTGATAAGAATGTAGTGGACTTTGTTCCGAACTTCGATGAGACGGAAAAAGAACCATCGGTACTTCCGGTGCGCATCCCGAACATTCTGGTAAATGGTGCAGATGGTATTGCGGTCGGCATGGCAACCAGTATTCCACCACACAATCTAGGGGAAGTCATCGATGCTGTCAAAGCATATATGAAAGATAACACGATCAGTGTCAAAGGACTGATGCGATATATCAAAGGGCCGGATTTTCCGACCGGAGGTATTGTGGTCAATAAAGATGATCTCCATAAGATCTATGAGACAGGGAGCGGCAAAATCCGCCTGCGTGGAAAAGTAGAAGTAGAGAAACTCAAAGGCGGAAGAAAACAGCTTGTCATTACGGAGATTCCATATACCATGCTGGGAGCAAACATTGGCAAGTTCCTGAATGACGTGGCATCTCTTATAGAAACAAAGAAGACAACAGATATCGTAGATATCTCCAATCAGTCTTCCAAGGAAGGCATCCGTATCGTACTGGAACTTAAGAAAGATACCGATGTGGAAAATCTGACCAATATGCTGTATAAGAAAACGCGTCTGGAAGATACGTTTGGCGTAAATATGCTGGCAGTTGCTGACGGCAGACCGGAAACATTAAGCCTGAAGCAGATTATTGAATATCACGTTGATTTTGTGTTTGAGATCACAACACGTAAATATCACACACTGCTGGACAAAGAACTGGAAAAACAGGAAGTTCAGGAAGGTCTGATCAAAGCGTGTGATGTGATCGACCTGATCATTGAGATCCTCCGTGGCAGTAAGAATCGTGAACAGGTCAAGAAATGTCTGGTAGAAGGAATTACAGAGGGAATTAAATTCAAGTCAAAAGCCAGTGAGAAGGCTGCTGCAAAACTTCTTTTTACAGAACGTCAGGCAAATGCCATTCTGGATATGCGTCTGTATAAACTGATCGGTCTGGAAATTGAAGCACTGCAGGCTGAGCATGAAGAGACAATGAAAAACATTGCTCTTTATAAAGATATCCTGGACAATTATGATTCCATGGCGGCCGTGATCATCAAAGACATGGACGCCATCAAGAAAGAATACGGAAGAAAACGCCGTACAGCGATTGAAAATGCAGAAGAAGCTGTCTATGAAGAGAAGAAGATGGAAGAGATGGAAGTCTGCTTCCTGATGGATCGCTTTGGTTATATGAAGCTTATAGATAAAAATGCTTATGAGCGAAACAAAGAAGCTGTTCATAATGAAAATAAATATGTATTCAACTGTATGAATACAGACAAGATCTGTATATTTACAGATACAGGCAAGATGCATACGATCAAAGCCGTTGATATACCGCTTGGCCGTTTCCGCGACAAGGGAACACCGGTGGACAATCTCAGTAATTATGACAGTTCCCAGGAACGCATGCTTTATGTGGCACCGGTAGGACAACTGCGTTCAGACAGGTTGCTGTTTGTGACAAAGACTTCTATGTGCAAACTGGTAGAAGGTGCGGAATTTGATGTGGCTAAACGAACGATCGCGTCAACAAAGCTGGCGGATGAAGATGAACTGATCTTTATTGGCAGTGCTTCCGAGATGGAGCAGATTGTGCTCCAGAGCCATGGAGGCTGCTTCCTGCGATTCCTGGCACAAGAAGTTTCGACAATGAAGAAAACTGCACTTGGTGTGCGGGGCATGAAACTGGCAGACGATGATTATCTGGAGCATGCATACCTTCTGGCAGGTCATCAGGAATATACGATTTCCTATCATGATAAAGAATATGCACTGAATAAAGTGCGGCTTGCAAAGCGGGATACGAAGGGCATAAAGCCGAGGATATAAAAAAAACCTTGCTTTTCCGGAAGTAAGGTGCTAGAATGAACTTAACATGATAACGGACAACAAGAGAGTGGACTTCGGTCCACTCTTTTTGCGAGATGCTCCGGATGTGCGAAAGGCAGGTGGAAATATGAGCAGACGGGATGAATATGAACAGAAAGCAGAAGCATTGCTGGCACCGATCGTTGAGGGCCAGGGATTCGAACTGGTAGATGTAGAATATGTGAAGGAAGCAGGAAACTGGTATCTTCGTGGATATATCGACAAGCCGGGTGGAATTACTGTTAACGATTGTGAAGCAGTCAGCAGAGCGTTCAGTGATAAACTGGATGAGAACGATTTTATTGAAGACAGCTATATCATGGAAATCAGTTCGCCGGGTCTTGACAGACCACTGAAAAAGGAGAAGGATTTTGCCAGAAGCATGGGTAAACTGGTAGAGATCCGGACCTATCGTCCAATCGAAAAGCAGAAAGAATTCTGTGGGATTTTAAATGCATATGATGAAAGCAGTGTGACGATCGATGAGGACGGGCAGTTACGCACATTTGACAAAAAGGATATTGCCCTGATCCGTCTGGCAATTGAGTTTTAAATACGATTCAGATATGCTTTGATAAAATAGGAGGAAATAACAAAATGAACAAGAGTTAATGGAAGCCCTGGATATCCTGGAAAAAGAAAAAACATCAGCAAGGATACATTACTGGGTGCGATTGAGCAGTCCCTGATCCAGGCTTGCAAAAACCATTTTGGTAAAGCAGATAATGTGCATGTGACGATCAATCCGGAAACATGTGATTTCAGCGTTTACGCAGAACGTGAAGTAAAGGAATTCGTAGATGATCCGGCACTGGAAATTTCCCTGGTGGATGCACAGAAAATCAATACAAATGCAGAACTGGGAGATATGATCAAAGTTGAGATCCATTCTAAAGAATTCGGCCGTATTGCAACGCAGAATGCAAAGAACGTAATTCTTCAGAAAATCCGTGAGGAAGAACGTAAAGTCCTTTATGATCAGTATTATGGAATGGAAAAAGAAGTTGTCACAGGTATCGTACAGCGTGTAATGGGCAAAAATGTCAGTGTAAATCTTGGCAAGGCAGACGGTATCTTGAGTGAGAACGAGCAGGTGAAAGGTGAGGAATTTGAGCCTACAGAAAGAATCAAGGTTTATATCCTTGAAGTCAAAGATACACCGAAAGGACCTCGTATCCTTCTGTCCAGAACACATCCGGGACTTGTAAAACGTCTGTTTGAATCTGAAGTTGCCGAAGTGAAAGACGGAACTGTTGAGATCAAGAGTATTGCCAGAGAAGCAGGTTCCCGTACCAAGATTGCTGTATGGAGCAATGATCCTGATGTAGATCCGGTAGGTGCATGCGTTGGTATGAACGGTGCAAGAGTCAATTCCATCGTAGAGGAACTGCGTGGTGAGAAGATCGACATCATCAACTGGGATGAAAACCCGGCAATCTTGATTGAAAATGCACTGAGTCCGGCAAAGGTTATCGCTGTTATGGCGGATCCGGATGAAAAGACTGCACTGGTAGTCGTTCCAGATTATCAGTTGTCTCTTGCAATTGGTAAAGAAGGACAGAATGCACGTCTTGCGGCTCGTCTGACCGGATTTAAGATCGATATCAAGAGTGAGACTCAGGCAAGAGAGTCTGGAGAACTGTATGACTATGATGACGAGGATGAGTACTACGACGAAGAGGAGTACAGTGAAGAAGGTGCTGTAGAGTCAGAAGAAACAGAGACTGAAGAAACAGAGGAAGTTTCAGAAGAAACTACTGTTGAAGAATAATCTATGAAGACAAAGAATAAAACACCTCTGCGCCAGTGTACCGGCTGCAGAGAAATGAAAAGTAAGAAAGAAATGATCCGTGTACTGAGAACTCCGGAGAATGAGATCGTGCTTGATGCAACAGGCAGAAAAAACGGAAGAGGTGCGTACGTATGTCTTTCCCAGGAATGTCTGGAAAAAGCCGTAAAAACCCGGGGACTGGAACGGTCACTGAAGACCGCAATACCGGATGAGGTCTATGAAGACCTGAAAAAGGAGTTAAACGATATTGAAAAACAACAATAAAGTTTTATCACTGCTGGGGCTTGCCACAAAAGCAGGTAAGATAGCCAGCGGAGAATTCTCCACAGAGAAATCTGTGAAGAGCGGAAAAGGTTTTCTGGTACTGGTTGCGGCAGACGCATCCGAAAATACAAAGAAAAAATTCCGTAATATGTGTGAGTTTTACGAAGTACCGGTATATTTCCTCGCGGATAAAGAGGAACTGGGAAAATTCTGCGGCAAGGAATTTCGTGCCAGTCTGGCGGTACAGGATGAGAACTTTGCGAAAGCAATGCTGAAAGAACTTGAGAAGATGGAACAGTAAATGTAAACAGTGTGATCCAGAATCAGCAAGATCCGAAGTCATTGACGTGAAGGAGGAATCAATGTGCCGAAGAGCAGAGAGCATGAACCTGCCAGAATAAAAGAACATTTATCACAAAGGGGAAAGGAGCAGATTACCAACGTGGATAATTCCAGAACAGATGAAAAAATGGTAACAACTAAACCGGAAGCAGAGAAGACAGAGGCTCCCAAAAAGAAAAAAAATATTATTCGTGTATATCACGCACAGAATGCAAGTGACGGTGGCAAAAACAGACCGAAACGTCCGGCATCAGATAAAAAACCGGCTGCAAGACCGCAGCAGAAACCACAGGCTGTAAAACCGGCTGAACCGGTACAGCAGAAACCGGCTGCAGAAGCAGCACCAAAGAAACCGCAGGCAGCGGCACCGTCTGAGACTCCGGAGACAAAGAAACCGACAGAGATCAGACAGGCAGCACCGGTACAGAACAATTCTGCAAGACCGCAAAGACAGGAACAGTCCGGTTACAATAATAACAGAGGACAGAACCGCCAGAATAATCGTGACGGAAGAGATTCAGGCCGTGACAATCGTGGTGGAGATAACAGAGGAAACCGTGATTTCCGTGGCGGAGAAAAAAGATTTTCTGATCGCAATGGAAATAATGGACAGGGTCGTCCGAATCGTGACGGAAATCGTCCGGCCAGACCACAGGGTGAAGGTCGTCCGGCACGTCAGGGTGATGGAAATGGCCGTCCGATGAGAGGTCAGGGTGGACGCCCGCAGCAGGGTGGCCAGGGAAGACCAGGACAGGGCGGAAACGGAAGACCGGATAACAGAGGTGAAGGACGCTTTGGCGGAAACAACCGTGGCGGACAGAGAAATGGCGGCGGAAGAAGAGAGAATGACGCTGTATTTACACCAGAACTGACAAAAACATCCAAAGACAGCAAGAGAGAGCGTGACAGAGAGAATAAGAACAAAAAGAAAGACTTTGAGAAATCCGGTGCAGGTCATAACAGACCGAACCAGGGTGGAAGAAGAAATCTTTCTAGAATTCCGAAAGCTCTTCAGAAACCGACTCCTCAGCCAAAACAGGAAGAGAAGAAACCAGAAGTAAAAGAAATCACACTTCCGGAGAAAATGACAATCCGTGAGCTCGCAGAAGCTATGAAGATGCAGCCGTCTGTAATCGTTAAAAAACTGTTCCTGGAAGGAACTATGGTAACGGTAAACCATGAGATCGACTTTGAAAAAGCACAGGAGATCGCACTGGATTATGATATTATCGCAGAGCCGGAAGAGAAAGTAGACGTTATCGAAGAACTTCTGAAAGAAGACGAAGAAGATGAAGCGGATATGGTTTCGAGACCGCCGGTAGTCTGTGTCATGGGTCACGTTGACCATGGTAAAACATCTCTTCTGGATGCAATCCGTGATACACATGTAACCAGAGGGGAAGCAGGTGGAATCACACAGCACATTGGTGCATCTGTAGTTGAGATCAATGGACAGAAGATCACATTCCTGGATACACCGGGACATGAAGCATTTACTGCAATGCGTATGCGTGGTGCAAACTCCACAGATATCGCAGTACTTGTTGTTGCAGCAGATGATGGTGTTATGCCACAGACTGTTGAGGCAATCAGCCATGCGAAAGCAGCGGGTGTTGAGATCATTGTTGCAATCAACAAGATCGATAAACCAAGTGCAAATGTGGAAAGAGTAAAACAGGAACTTTCCGAATATGAACTGATTCCGGAAGACTGGGGTGGAAGTACTATTTTTGTACCGGTATCTGCCCATACAGGAGAGGGAATCGATACACTGCTTGAAATGATCCTTCTTTCTGCAGAGGTACTGGAACTCAAGGCAAATCCGAATCGTGCGGCAAGAGGTCTTGTTATTGAGGCTCAGCTTGATAAAGGTAAGGGACCGGTTGCCACAATTCTTGTACAGAAAGGTACACTTCATGTAGGCGACTTTATTGCAGCAGGCGCATGCAGTGGTAAAGTGCGTGCAATGATGGATGACAGAGGCAGACGTGTCAAAGAAGCAGGTCCTTCTACACCGGTTGAGATCCTTGGCCTCAGTGATGTTCCGAATGCAGGTGAGATCCTGATGGCATTCCCGAGCGATAAGGAAGCCAAGAGCTTTGCAGCTACATTCGTTACTGAAAACAAGAAACATCTGCTTGAAGAAACAAAAGGCAAACTTTCTCTGGATAACCTGTTTGATCAGATCCAGGCAAGTGACCTCAAAGAGCTTCCGATCATCGTTAAAGCAGACGTACAGGGTTCTGTCGAGGCTGTTAAACAGAGTCTGACCAAGCTGTCCAATGAAGAAGTTGTTGTTCGTGTGATCCACGGCGGTGTTGGAGCTGTCAATGAGTCTGATGTATCTCTGGCAGCTACATCCAATGCGATCATTATCGGATTCAATGTTCGTCCGGATGCTATGGCAAAACAGCTGGCTGATCAGGAGGGCGTAGATCTTCGTCTTTACAAAGTTATTTATCAGGCAATCGAAGATGTGGAAGCTGCTATGAAAGGTATGCTTGATCCGGTATACGAGGAAAAAGTTATCGGCCATGCAGAGGTTCGTCAGCTGTTCAAAGCTTCAGGTGTCGGTACAATTGCAGGAAGTTATGTTCTGGATGGTATTTTCCAGAGAAACTGCAAGGTACGTATTACACGTGAAGGCGAGCAGGTATTCGAAGGTGAACTTGCTTCTCTGAAGCGCTTCAAGGATGATGTTAAAGAAGTAAAAGCAGGATACGAATGTGGTCTTGTATTTGACGGATTCAACGATGTGAAAGAAGAAGATAAAGTAGAAGCTTATATCATGGTAGAAGTGCCAAGGTAATTGGAAATACCGAGATAGGAGTGAATCATAAATGAGAAAAAACAGTATTAAGAATACAAGGATCAATGGTGAGGTTCAGAAAGAACTCAGTACGATCATCAGAAATGAAGTCAAAGATCCTCGCATTCATCCAATGACTTCAGTCATGGCTGTGGAAGTTGCGCCTGATCTTAAGACCTGCAAGGCATTTATCAGTGTCCTGGGCAACAAAGAAGCAAAGGACGCAACGATCCAGGGCCTGAATAAGGCAGAGGGATATATCAGAAGACAACTTGCAAAAAATCTCAATCTGAGAAATACACCGGAGATACGTTTCATTCTTGATGAATCGATTGAGTATGGTGTGAATATGTCAAAACTGATTGATGATGTTGCCAGAAGAGATGCTTCTTTAGGGAAGACTGAGGAAGAGTAAGAGGTGTGTTCATGAAAAATATAGCAGAAGTACTGGAAGGTGTGAAAACTGTCGGAATCGGTGGACATATCCGTCCGGATGGCGACTGTGTCGGCTCCTGTATGGCTCTGTATCTGTATATCAGAAAATATTTTCCGGATATTGATGTGAATGTTTATCTGGACCATCCGAAGCCGATCTTCGGACATATTGAATCTATCGATGAAATAAAAACAGAAGTGGAAGAAGAAAGAATCTTCGATCTTTTTATTACCTGTGATGTAAGTGCCAGAGACCGTCTGGCACTTGCTGACAATCTGTTTGAGCATGCAAAGAAAACAGTATGCATCGATCATCATGTGAGCAATTCGGGATTTGCAGATGTGAATCATATCCGTGGAGAGGTTAGCTCCTGCTGTGAAGTACTGTATGGAATTCTGGATCCGGATAAAGTGGATCTTGCGGTTGCAACGGCTGTTTATACAGGAATGATCCATGATACAGGCGTTTTTCAGTATTCTTCTACATCACCGGAAACCATGAGGATTGCAGGAGAACTGATGAAGACGGGAATTCCGTTCAGCAGGATCATAGATGAATCTTTTTATCAGAAAACATATATCCAGAATCAGGTTATGGGAAGAGTTCTTGCAGAAAGTATTCTTCTTCAGAACGGTACATGCATCATCGGATATCTTCGAAAGAAAGATATGGATTTTTATGGCGTGACAGGAAGCGATCTGGATGGCATTGTCAGTCAGCTCCGACTTACCCGAGGCGTGGAAGTAGCAATCTTTATTTATGAGCTGGAGACACAGTCATTCAAAGTATCCCTTCGCTCCAATGGCAGGGTAGATGTGAGCAAGGTGGCAGTCTTCTTTGGAGGCGGTGGACACACCAGAGCAGCGGGCTGTGACCTGCAGGGCTCTATGTATGATGTGATCAATAATATTACAGCAGAAATTGAAAAACAGCTGACAGAAGAGGAGAACGCATAATGGATGGCGTATTGAATATCCGTAAGGAAAAAGGATATACTTCTTTTGATGTTGTTGCAAAACTCCGTGGAATCCTTCATATGAAGAAAATCGGACATACCGGGACACTGGATCCGGAAGCAGAAGGTGTGCTTCCGGTCGTTCTCGGAAAGGCAACGAAGCTGGTTGATCTTCTGACGGAAAAACAGAAAACATACGAGGCACTTCTTCATCTGGGGCTGGAAACAGATACCCAGGATATGACAGGAACGGTTCTTGAAGAAAAGCCTGTCGAAGTAACAGAAGAAGAGGTACGTACGGTGATCAGGAGTTTCCTGGGGGAACAGCAGCAGATTCCACCGATGTATTCTGCTCTGAAAGTAGACGGGAAGAAACTCTATGAACTGGCCCGTGAAGGTAAGACAGTAGAGCGAAAGCCGCGTGCTGTACAGTTTTATGAGATTGAGATTAAAAAGATAGAGCTTCCATATGTGCGATTTTCTGTGACCTGTAGTAAGGGAACATATATCCGTACATTATGTCATGACATCGGACAGAAACTCGGATGTGGCGGCTGTATGGAAGAATTGCTCCGCACCAGATCCGGGAATTTTGTCTGGGAAGATAGTATGACACTTGCGCAGGTTGAGGAAGCGGTAAGAAATGGTACAATTGGAGACCGGGTGATCAGTATCGGGCAGGCCCTGAAGGATTATCCGGAAATTTTTTTGTACACGGGAAGGCGACCGCCTTCTGGAAAATGGAAATGCGCTTGCTGAGAGATTTGTCAGAGGAGAGCACAAAGAAGGCTGGGTGCGTATGTGTGACAGCCAGGGTGGATTCAAGGGAATTTACCAGTGGGATGAGGTGAAAAAACGCTATCAGCCACAGAAAATGTTTTTATAGGCTCCGGGTGAGCTATAAAAGTCAGGAGTAACAGCACAATATGGAATACGTAAAGATTGAAGGACAGTTTCCAAAGTTCAGCCACTGTGCGGTAACACTTGGAAAATTCGATGGAATCCATCGTGGTCACAGGAAACTGATTCAGACGATCCTGAACAGAAAAAAAGAATATGGAGAACTGGCAGTGGTCATGGCGTTTGTTTCCGACAGACAGACGATCCTCACTTCAGAAGAACGTCGTATACTTCTGGAAAAAATGGGCGTGGACATACTGTTGGAATGTCCTCTGAATGATCAGATAAAGCATATGAAAGCAGATGTTTTTATCCGACAGATACTCAAAGGGGATCTTCAGGCTTCCTGTGTGGTTGTGGGAGAAGATTTCCGTTTTGGTCATGAGCGCAAGGGATCTCCGGAGCTTCTGGAAAAATATGGAGAAAAATACGATTACGAAACAATTGTGATTGCAAAAGAAATGGAAGGCAACCGTAAGATCAGCAGTACTTATATCCGTGAAGAACTGAAAAAAGGAAATATGGAAAAGATTGCAGATCTTCTGGGAAGTCCGTTTTTCACGGCAGGGGTCATTGAACATGGAAGAGGAATGGGGCATCGGGATTTTTTTCCAACAGCGAATATCATTCCACCGAAGTCGAAGCTGATGCCTCCGAATGGGGTCTATGTGACAGTATCGCATCTTGAGGATGGAGATTATCCGGGAATCACGAATGTGGGATATAAACCAACAGTCGGAGAGAATTTCCTTGGAGTAGAAACAAATCTGTTTGACTGTGATCTGGATCTTTATGGGCAGAAATGTAGAGTTGATTTTTATAAATATATTCGTCCGGAACAGAAGTTCACTTCTTTTGAGGCTCTGAAGGCACAGATCCGCAGAGATATTGAGTCCGGAAAGAACTGGTTTCAGGAAGAAAAAGAGCTGGTAAAAACTTTATCATTTGGCAAAAATAGTTGTTTACAATGCTGCATGTTTTATGCTATACTAGTCGAGGTGTAATTCAGCCCATATTCAGAGATTGGAATCTCCAACCGTTTCTTAATATGTGGCGGTTCATTAATTATTATATTTAAGGAGGAAATCACAATGATTTCAAAAGAAAAGAAAGCAGCGATCATGAAAGAATATGCAAGATGCGAGGGTGACACAGGATCACCGGAAGTACAGGTTGCAGTTCTTACAGCAAGAATTCAGGAACTGACAGAGCATTTACAGACACATCACAAAGATCATCATTCCAGACGTGGTCTGCTGAAAATGGTTGGTCAGAGACGTGGACTTCTGGCATACCTGAAGAAAACAGACATCGAAAGATACCGTGCACTGATTGAAAAATTAGGTTTAAGAAAATAATTAGTATGCGGACGGGGCGGATAACCATCCGCCCCATTTTTACATGTTGCAGTTTTATAGGTTTATAGCGACAGGAAAAAAGAAGTTATTTCCGAGACTACTGAAAAGTCCATTGATTGCAATGGCTTTTTCAGTTGTTTCGGGCTTCTGAATGACCTGGTTGCTGTGAACAGTAATAATCAACACAGAATTTAAAGGAGAAAAAATATGTACAAAAGTTATTCTATGGAATTAGCCGGCAGAACACTGACTGTAGATATTGGTCGTGTTGCAAAGCAGGCAAATGGTGCAGCCCTGATGCATTATGGTGACACAACTGTACTTTCCACAGCAACAGCATCCAAAGAGCCAAGAGAAGGAATCGATTTCTTCCCCCTGAGCGTTGAATACGAAGAAAAAATGTATGCCGTAGGCAAAATCCCGGGAGGATTCAACAAGAGAGAAGGAAAGGCAAGTGAGCATGCAATCCTGACTTCCCGTGTTATTGACCGTCCGATGCGTCCTCTGTTCCCGAAGGATTACAGAAATGATGTAACTCTGGTCAACATGGTTATGTCTGTAGATCCGGAATGCAATCCGGAGATTCCGGCTATGCTTGGTTCCTCTATTGCAACCTGCATTTCTGATATTCCGTTTGACGGACCGTGTGCAACTACACAGGTAGGTCTGATCGACGGTGAATTCGTTATCAACCCGTCTCTGGCTCAGAAAGAACTTTCTGATCTTCAGCTGACAGTTGCTTCCACAAGAGAAAAAGTCATCATGATCGAAGCCGGTGCAAATGAAGTTCCGGAAGATACTATGATTGAAGCAATCTATAAGGCACATGATGTAAACCAGGAGATCATCCGTTTTATCGACAAGATCGTAGCTGAATGTGGTAAAGAAAAACATCTGTATGCTTCCTGTGCAGTTCCGGAAGAACTGTTTGAAGCAATTAAGAAGATCGTGCCTCCGGAAGAAATGGAAGAAGCTGTTTTTACAGATGACAAGCAGACAAGAGAAGAAAATATCCGTGAGATCACAGCAAGACTTCAGGATGCATTTGCAGATAATGAAGAATGGCTGGCTGTTCTTGGCGAAGCCGTATATCAGTATCAGAAGAAGACTGTTCGTAAGATGATCCTTAAAGATCACAAACGTCCGGATGGACGTCAGATCACGCAGATTCGTCCTCTGGCTGCAGAAGTTGATATCATCCCGAGAGTACATGGATCTGCCATGTTTACACGTGGACAGACTCAGATCTGCACAATGACAACTCTGGCTCCTCTTTCTGAGGCTCAGAGAATTGACGGACTTGATGAGTTTGAAACATCCAAGAGATATATGCATCATTACAACTTCCCGTCTTATTCTGTAGGTGAGACAAAACCATCCAGAGGACCGGGACGTCGTGAGATCGGTCATGGTGCACTTGCAGAGAGAGCTCTTGTTCCAGTACTTCCGTCAGCAGAAGAGTTCCCATATGCGATCCGTACAGTATCTGAGACTTTTGAATCCAATGGTTCCACTTCTCAGGCAAGTATCTGTGCATCTACGATGTCTCTGATGGCAGCAGGTGTGCCGATCCGTAAACCGGTAGCAGGTATTTCCTGTGGTCTGGTAACAGGCGCTACAGATGATGACTACATCGTTCTGACAGATATTCAGGGCCTGGAAGATTTCTTTGGAGATATGGACTTTAAGGTTGCAGGTACACATGATGGTATCACTGCAATTCAGATGGATATCAAGATTCATGGTCTGACAAGACAGATCGTAGAAGAAGCTATCCGCAGAACAAAAGAAGCAAGAGAATATATTCTTACAGAAGTTATGGAGAAATGCATTGCAGCTCCTCGTGATCATGTCAACAAATATGCGCCGAAGATCGTACAGATTCAGATCGACCCTCAGAAAATCGGTGATGTAGTCGGACAGAGAGGAAAAACGATCAATGCAATCATCGAACGTACAGGTGTTCAGATCGACATCACAGATGAAGGTGCAGTATCTATCTGTGGCGTTGACCAGCATGGTATGGATGAAGCAAAGAAAATGATCAAAACAATTGCAACTGATTTTGAAGCAGGACAGATCTTTGAAGGTACAGTTGTCAGCATTAAAGAATTTGGTGCATTTGTTGAGTTTGCTCCTGGCAAAGAAGGAATGGTTCATATTTCCAAGATCAGTGATCACAGAATCAATCGTGTAGAAGATGTTCTGACGATTGGCGATAAGGTAAAAGTTATCTGCATGGGTAAAGACAAGATGGGAAGAATGAGCTTCAGTATTAAGGATGTACCGGAAGAAGTATAACTATGAGGTATCATAATATAACCAAGGATGATATGCTGAACGGAGACGGACTTCGGGTAGTACTCTGGGTTGCCGGCTGCAATCACTGCTGTCGGGAATGCCAGAATCCGATCACCTGGGATCCAAACGGAGGCCTTCCGTTTACGGAAGCAGAAGAAGCAGAGATCTTTACAGAACTGGATAAGGATTATATCGGCGGCATCACTTTTTCGGGAGGTGATCCGCTGCATCCATCCAATATTTCTACGGTTACTGCTTTCGCAAAAAAAATTCGTGAGAAATATCCAAATAAGACGATCTGGCTGTATACAGGTTCCTTATGGGAAGAAATCTGTAATGAAGAGATTGTACAGTATTTGGATGTCTGTGTGGACGGTGAATTTCAGATTGATAAAAGAGATACTTCTCTTCGCTGGAAGGGCTCATCCAATCAGCGTGTGATAGATGTTCCTTCTACACTTCGTGAAGGCAAAGTCGTTCTGCATTGTGATAATTAAAGAGCAGGAACAGGCGAATAAACAGGAGGCAGCATGAAACGAATTGCAAAATTTCATAAAGTAAGTCCGGAGCAGTTTGCAAAGGACTGGAAAGATACATTCCCGGCAGCGGATGATAAAGAAATACAGGACACTTATGAGAAAATTTCTCTTCCTGTAAGGGCAACAGCCGGAAGTGCAGGATATGATTTCTTTGCACCTGCGGATATTGTACTGAATCCGGGTGAAACAGCCAAGATTCCAACGGGAGTCCGTGTGGAAATGGAGCAGGACTGGGTATTGAAATGCTACCCGAGAAGTGGACTGGGATTTAAATTCCGTCTGCAGCTGAATAACACAGTAGGTATCATTGACAGTGATTATTTTTATTCTGATAATGAAGGTCATATCTTTGCGAAGATTACCAATGACAGTAATGAAGGCAAAACTGTGAATATTCAGGCCGGAACAGGCTTTATGCAGGGTATTTTTGTTGAGTATGGTATTACTGTAGATGATGAAGCTACCGGAATCCGTAATGGCGGATTTGGAAGTACTACCGAGAAGAAATAAGGATTAGTAATTGTTATAGAGATAAAATAAGCAAAATGAAATGGAGATTCAGGCCGATATGGCTTAAATCTCCATTTTGTTTTGCTTATTTTGCAGAAAGATTTTGTTGTTTATGGAAATCTTTATTCCAGAGGTTCTCCGGCGGCTTCTGCCTTACGTGCATTGTCAAGAACAACGTCAAAAGCCTCTGCAGCTTTTGCATATTCATCATCACTTTCGATGTTGGCAAGAATTGGATCTCCTGTTTCTGTACGGGAGAATTTATAAAGATATACCTCTCCACTCTGATTCTGGCCATTTTCGTCCAGCGGCAACAGCGCAATGTATTCCTGCTTTTCTACTGGAAATACGGTCAGAATTGCACATTCGATCTCAGTGTCATCGTCCAGCGTCAGTGTAATGGTGTTGTGACTTTCCAGAGAAGTGTTTCCGCAGTCCAGTCCGCAGGAAGCACAGTCGCTGGGTGCACAGGTTCCGTTTTTGAATTCATCACTCATTTGATAATCCTCACTTTGTATTCGTTGTCATTCCATTTTAACAGATAATAGCAGTGAATACAACGAAAAAGCTCGAAAATAAAAAAATGTGTTTAAACTGATTCATGAATCATGTATAATAGAAATATCAGACATTTGATCGATTTGAAGGAGTAAATGAGACAATGAAATGTATTTCATGGAATGTAAATGGAATCAGAGCCTGTATCACAAAAGGATTTGAAGATAGATTTAGAGAACTGGATGCGGACATTTTCTGCCTTCAGGAGACGAAATGCCAGCAGGGTCAGGTGGAACTGGAACTTCCGGGCTATCATCAGTACTGGAATTATGCAAACAGACGTGGCTATTCAGGAACTGCGGTATTTACAAAGAAAGAGCCGATCTCTGTGAAAAATGGTATCGGAATTGAAGAACATGATAAGGAAGGACGTGTTATCACACTGGAATTTAAGGAGTTTTATTTTGTAACTGTGTATACTCCAAATTCTCAGAGTGAATTAAGACGTCTGGAGTACCGTATGGAATGGGAACGGGATTTTCTTGCATATCTTCTGAAATTACAGGAGAGCAAGCCGGTGATCTGTTGTGGTGATCTGAATGTGGCACATGAGGAGATTGATTTAAAAAATCCAAAAACAAACCGAAAGAATGCCGGATTTACAGACGAGGAACGTGCATGTTTTACAAAAGTGCTTGAGAGTGGATTTATAGATACATTCCGTTACTTTTATCCGGATAAAGAGGGAATTTATTCCTGGTGGTCCTATCGGTTTAAAGCACGTGAAAAGAATGCCGGATGGAGGATTGATTATTTTATAACTTCTCCATCTTTGAAAGAAAAGCTGCAGGGAGCAGCAATTCACACGGAAATCATGGGATCAGACCATTGTCCGATCGAATTGGATATTGATTTGAAGTAAATACAAAAGTTACAAGGAGAACCGGAAATGGAAAAACAGAACAGAATACGTGCATACAAGGGAGATCCTGTAAATCCTGGTGTCAGTAGGAAAACCGCAGGAATAAATTTTGCAGTGGAGATCCCCTGTGGCATATCCGCGTCACTGGTGTTATATCGCAAGGGTGCTGCGCTGCCGGAGGTGGAAATTCCTTTTACAGAAGAACACCGGACAGGCAGAATGTGCGCAATACTGATATCTGGATTAAAACCAGATAAATATGAATATAATTTCCGGGCAGCCGGAAAAATCATGCAGGACCCTTTTGCCAGGGTAATACGCGGACGTGAGAAATTTGGAGCACCGGTATCAGAGGATGAACATGCTGTACGCTGTGGGTTCCTTTCGGAAAAAGAGTATGACTGGAAGGAAGATACTGCACCGCAAATCCCATATAATGAAATGATCTTATACAAAGTTCATGTACGTGGATACACAAAGCAGGCGAAACTTTCGCCTAGAAAAAAAGGTAATTTTGCAGGACTTGTGGAGATGATTCCTTATTGGAAAGAGATGGGAATCAATGCAATTGAACTGATGCCGGCATATGAGTTTCAGGAATGTACACGCAAAGAGACGGCGGGCAGTATGGCAGTCCGTTCAAAAAAAGATGACAGGATAAATTACTGGGGATATGCACAGGGATTTTATTTTGCGCCGAAAGCATCTTACTGTGCGACCAGGGAACCGGATCGGGAGTTTCGTGATATGGTCCATGCACTGCATCAGGCAGGAATCGAGTGTATCATGGAGATGTATTTCCCGGAGAATACGCCGTCATTGCAGGTAGTGCGTTCCCTCTGGATGTGGAAACTGTTTTATCATGTGGATGGATTTCATCTTATGGGAGATGGCGTTCATCAGAAAGTCCTTGAACAGGATCCGATTCTTTATGGGACAAAGAAAATGTTTTCTGAGATCGCGGGCAATGCAGATACGGAAAATATGCTTGCAGAATATAATGCAGGATTTAAGCAGGATATGAGAAGATTTCTTAAGAGTGATGAAGGTATGATCTCAGGGGCAGAATTTCATGTGCGAAGGAATACGGGCTCTTTTGGAACTATCAATTATATGGCAAATCAGGATGGGTTTACGCTGTATGATACAGTGGCATATAATTATCGCCATAACGAAGCGAATGGCGAGGACAACCGTGATGGCAGTGAATTTAATTATTCCTGGAACTGTGGCATTGAGGGAGCAACACGCAAACAGGCAATTCGCAAAATGCGTGAGCAGCAGATGAGGAATGCGTTTCTGATGCTGCTTTTGAGTCAGGGGACGCCAATGATCTATGGTGGTGATGAATTTGCCAATTCACAGGTGGGAAACAACAATGCATGGTGTCAGGATAATGCAGTAGGATGGACGGACTGGAAAAATGCGAAGAAGCAGGAGAATCTTTCCACTTTTGTAAAGGAAGCAATTGCTTTCCGAAAAAAACATCCAATCCTTCATATGCCACAGGAAATGCGTGGAGTGGATTACATGGCGAAGGGATTTCCGGATATTTCTGTACATGGGGAACGTGCATGGTTTCTTAACCGTGATAATACCAGCCGCCTTCTGGGCGTGATGTACTGCGGCTCTTATGCAGAGAATGAAAATGGAAATGCAGATGATTTTATTTATATAGGAATGAATTTTCACTGGGAAAAACGAAATATTGCACTTCCGAACCTTCCTGACGGACTGGGTTGGAAAAAGGTTGCGGATACTTCCGGGCAGACACCAGAGCAGTGGTTTGGAGAATATGAAGAAACATATAAAAAATCAATTAAGATCAATCCACGTACGATCGTGGTACTGATCGCAAAGCGGGAGGAATCAGGGCATGCATCCATGGCTGCACTTCAAGACAATAACGAGGCATAAACTGCTGGTAATGAAATATTGTTTTCGCATAGGACTTTACAAACAGGGCCTGCTTCATGACCTGTCAAAATATTCACCGACAGAATTTCTGGTTGGATGTAAATACTATCAGGGGACGAGAAGCCCGAATAATGCAGAGAGAGAAGACATTGGAGTATCAACTTCATGGCTCCATCACAAAGGGAGAAATAAACATCATTTTGAGCATTGGGTAGATTATTCTGTAAATGATGGCGAGCATGTGATCATGGGAGCGCAGATGCCGCGCAAATATGTGGCAGAAATGGTCATGGACCGGATCAGTGCATCCAGGAACTATCTTGGGGATGCGTACAATGACAGCCAGCCATTGGAGTATTTTCTGAAGAGTAAGGAAAAACTTTGGTTTATTCATCCTCAGACCAATAAAGAACTGGAAGCACTTCTCAGGATTTTGAATGATCATGGTGAAGAAAAGCTGCTTCATTATATTAAATACAGATACCTGAAGGGCGAGACCAGAAAGATTCGTTATTAAAATAAGAGAAATGAGCAAAAGCCGTTATCTTGTTAGAGATATTCTGACAGGGTAACGGCTTTTTATAATTTTGAGAGTGAAATGTGAAATAAAGAAATGATATGAATAAACAATGCAGATAAACAGTATATAACAGTTGACAACAGTGATACACTGTTATATACTGTTTGTAGAAGGAGGGATGAAGTTGAACCTTATTATAAATCATACTTCCATGGAACCAATCTATGAGCAGATTGTAGCACAGATCAAGGCTGAAGTGATTGAAGGCATACTGACTGCGGGGGAAGCACTTCCTTCGGTACGTGCACTTTCCAGAGAACTGAAGATCAGTGCTCTTACAGTAAAAAAAGCCTATGACAATCTGGAAGAAGAAGGATTGGTTGTGACTGTCCATGGAAAGGGAAGCTTTATTGCGGCAGCAAATCAGGAGCTTCTGATGGAAGAGCGGCGCAAGGAATTGGAGAAAGAACTGGAAGCTGCTGTACAGAAAGCCCGTACTGGGGGATTGACGGCGAAAGAAATCCGGGAGTCATTTGAGATCATAATGGAGGATGAGGTATGTTAGTACAACTGGATCGTATGAAGAAAGAATATGATGGATTTTCACTGGAACTGAATATGGAGATTCCAGAGAATCAGGTGACCGGATTGATCGGGGCGAATGGAGCGGGAAAGAGTACGACATTTAAACTGATGCTTGGACTTATCCGTCCGGATGAAGGAAATGTGGAGATATTTGGAAGAAATGCTGCGGAAATGGGTGCAGAGGATAAACAGAAGATTGGAGCCGCATTTTCCGACAGCGGATTTTCCGAATATTTGAAAGTACAGCAGCTTATTCCAATCATGAGCCGTTTTTATCCGGATTTTCAGGAAGAAGAGTTTCGTGGAAGATGTGAGAGATTTAAGATTCCGCTGAATAAACAGATCAAGGAGTTTTCTACCGGAATGAAAGCAAAGCTGAATGTACTTCTTGCACTCAGCCACGACAGCAGATTACTGATTCTTGACGAGCCAACGGCGGGGCTGGATGTGGTTGCAAGAGAAGAAATCCTTGATCTGCTGCGGGAATATATGGAGATCCCGGGACGATCTATTGTGATTAGCTCTCATATTTCCGGTGATCTGGAACATTTCTGTGATGACCTGTATATGATCCATGAAGGCAAAATCGTCCTTCACGAAGAAACGAACCGTATTCTTGAGGAATATGGATTCCTCAAGGTATCAGAGCAGGAATACGAAGCCCTTGACAAAGAATATCTTCTGCGTGTGAGAAAAGAGTCCTTCGGCTATAGCTGTCTGACAAACCAGAAGAATTATTATTTGGAAAATTATCCGGGGATCATAGTCGAAAAAGGAAGTGTAGATGAAGTCATTTCCATGCTGGTGAAGGGAGAACTGTTATGAGGGGATTATTGATGAAGGATCTGGAATTGATTAAAATAAATATGAAAATATATCTGGCAGTTTTTCTGATAGGCATTATTTATCTGGTTGCACAGGAGAACGGAAGTACATTTTTTGTAGCTTATGCGATCTTTGTGAGTATTGGTGTCTCTGTCGGAACAATTTCCTATGATGGTTACCATCATGGAATGAAATTTCTAATGACATTGCCGGTCACAAAAAAGCAATATATACAGTCAAAGTATCTGCTCAGCTTTGGTTTTGCAGTACTGGTCAGTGTTATCAGCCTGCTTTTGGGGATGATAAGAATACAGATTTCTGGAAAACAGGAAGCAGAGGACCTTTTGATAAGCGCAGGCACTGCACTCGTTATTTCCTGTATAATACTTTGCGGAATGATTCCGCTTCGCTTGAAATACGAAGCCGAGAAAAGCAGGATTGTTATGGTGGCGGTGGTAGCAGTAATCTTTCTGGTGGCTGCTGCATGTAAGGAACTATATGATGTGTATCGGAAGAGTTTTGGGAAAGGTTTGCAGTTTCTGGATACCCTTTCCGGATGGCAGATAGCGGTTGGGCTGATTGTAGTTATGATGATTTGTCTTGCCGTGTCCGTGAAGGTCAGCGAGAGGATTATGGAGAAGAAGGAGTTTTGAGACACTATAAACATTGATTTTTGGATACTTTAGAAGAAAAACTAATTCCGCTTTTAAAATAATTAACTGGAACATTTCGTTTAAATGCGTTATCCTGTAAAAAGAGAATTTATATCTGTGATATATAAGAAACAGGAGGATCGCTTATGGAAAAAAATCAGATTTTTATAAAAACTGGTACAAAATACAAAAAAATGACCAGGGAACTTCTGGAAGAGAGCAATCTCGCAGAACTGATTGGTGATAAGAATAAAATGGTAGGTATCAAACCCAACCTGGTATCCCCATCAGATCCGGCAAATGGAGGAACAACACATCCGGAAATCGTGGCGGGAATCCTGGAATATCTGAAAGAAAACGGTTTCAAAAACAGTATGATCCTCGAGGGTTCCTGGGTAGGCGACCGTACTGCAGATGCATTCGAAGTGTGCGGTTACCGGCAGCTTTGTGAGGACTATGATGTGGAGTTTTATGATACGCAGAAAGACAAAAGCTATACAAAAGACTGCTGCGGTCTGGAACTGAAAATCTGTGAGAGCGTGAAAAAAGTAGATTTCCTGATCAATGTGCCAGTCATGAAAGGACATTGTCAGACAAAGATTACTTGTGCCCTTAAGAATATGAAGGGATTGATTCCGAATACAGAAAAACGCCATTTTCACTCTATGGGACTACACAAACCGATCGCGCACTTAAATGTTGGTATCCATCAGGATTTTATTGTAGTTGACAATATTTGTGGTGACCTGGATTTTGAGGATGGTGGAAATCCGGTGGTGATGAACCGTATCTGGACTGCCATGGACCCGGTGCTGGTAGATGCGTATGTCTGTCAGCAGCTCCATTACAAAGTATCTGATGTTCCATATGTAAAACTTGCGAGTGAGCTTGGTGTAGGTTGTTCTGATATTACTAAAGCAGATATTCGTGTACTGGGAGAAGACATTCAGCAGAACATTCCAGAGAGACGAAAAGTGGTAGAAGTGGCAGATGCGGTAGAAGAAGTTGATTCCTGCAGTGCATGTTATGGCTATCTCATTCCGGCACTTGATATGCTGAAACAGGAGGGACTCCTCGAAAAACTTCACGAAAAAATCTGTATCGGCCAGGGATATAGAGGAAAGACAGGCGAACTCGGCGTCGGTAACTGCACCAGAAACTTCAAACACCACACAGAAGGCTGTCCACCAACCGAAAACCAGATCTACGAATTCCTGAAAGAATATATCTCTAAATAAAACAAGTGGGGGAATGTGCGTTCCCCCACTTTGCTATTTCTTCGCAGCGGCCTCCTTGATAATCTGTATAATTGCATCCTGGCTGAATTTACTGCTGTCGATACACAGATCGTACTGTCCCATGTCCATCCATTTCTGATCGGTAAAGAATTCATAATAAGCACGACGTTCTTTATCCATCCTTTTTACCAGTTTCCGTGCACTCTTTTCTTCACGGTCAAGACGTTCCATGATGGTTTTTACACGCGTTTCAAATGGCGCATAGATAAAAATATGGAGTGTATCATCGCCTGTCAGAATGTGATTTGCACACCGGCCGACAATGACACAATCTTCTCTGTCACTCAGTGAAAGAATGATCTCTCTTTGAATACCAAAAAGAACGTCATTCATCGGAATAGGGTAGCGATCGACCCCAATCTGAAGTTCGTTGTCAATTGGAAATCCCCACGGGCTCGGACGCTTTTCATCAACTTCTGCAAACTGATCGAGAGGAACATTTTTCTTATTGCTGGCCATTTCGATCAGTTCCCTGTCATAAAAACCAATTCCCATTTCATTAGCAAGGGCTTTTCCGATGATTCGTCCATTGCTTCCATACATACGATTGATTGTGATAAATACGTTTATTCATACAGGTTCCTCCTCTCGAAATA
>ENA-OPZZ01000215-OPZZ01000215.1-human-gut-metagenome-genome-assembly--contig:-NODE-215-length-46389-cov-8.964182_pt1 | contig 46389 bp, 31 predicted proteins | sample MGYA00242487_ERZ504511 | MGnify/ENA primary metagenome ERZ504511 (study PRJEB26092, sample SAMD00036241) | human gut metagenome | host: Homo sapiens | study: EMG produced TPA metagenomics assembly of... | reverse complement strand
TCAAGATAACAACTAGCTATCTCTCGTTTTACTGTTTATAAAAAGTTCATTCTGTTGAATGATGATTCTTAAAGAATTTTCGAGAATCGTATGTGTTTCACTGTTTAGTTATCAAGGTTCTTTGTTTGTCTGTCTCTCAGACAGCTCGTTTACTTTATCACATTCATCAGCGCCTGTCAAGTACTTTTTTTAAGTTTTTTTCGAGGCATTTTGATGTTTGTGTGTCGCTCTCAAGCGACTTGTTTACTCTATCACATCTTTGTTTCTTTGTCAACAATTATTTTTGTTTTTTCAAAACTTTTCAAATTGTTTATGTAGAAGAAACAATTCCTTGCGACAGCTTAGTTAGAATACCACTATAAAAAGAATCTGTCAACAATTTTTTGAACTTTTTTATTTTTGTGTTATACTTAATAAACAGCCCTGAATCAGGCTTTATAAAAAACATCTTATACTATAGAAGAAAGAGGTCATTTATCTTGAAATCTCAATCTAGTCCTTCAACTGCAAATACAAATGCCGGCAATCCATTAGGCATTGCTCCAACCGGCCGCCTTCTTGCTAAATTTGCAATCCCAGCTATCATCAGCATGCTGGTCAATGCTCTCTATAATATCGTAGATCAGATTTTTATCGGTCAGGGTGTCGGTATGCTTGGAAACGCTGCAACCAACATCGCATTTCCAGTCACAACGATTTCAACAGCCGCTGCACTGCTTCTCGGAATCGGCGGTGCATCCAATTACAATCTCGAAATGGGCGCTGGCAACGAACGAGAGGCAAGTGAAATTGCCGGAAGCGCACTTTCAACTTTAGTCATTACAGGCGTATCCATTGCCGCGATCATTTTGATCTTTTTGCATCCACTGCTTATTTTCTTTGGTGCAACAGACACCGTGATGCCTTATGCCACAGATTATGTAAGTATTATTGCGATCGGTCTTCCGTTCTTTACTTTATCCGTCGGCGGTAACCACCTGATCCGTGCCGACCGCAGTCCTACTTATTCTATGATGTGTACCCTGACCGGTGCGATCATCAATACGATTCTTGACCCACTGTTTATCTTTGGTTTCAAATGGGGAATCAAAGGTGGTGCATGGGCCACTGTGATCGGACAGATTATTTCTGCCATGCTGGTTGTACTTTATTTTGCAAAATTTCGCCATATGCATCTGGAAAGAAATATGTTTAAGCCTCAGCTGATCCACCTCAAAGCAATCTCTTCGCTTGGACTTGCTTCGTGCATCAACCAGATTGCAATTGGTGCTGTCCAGATTGTAATGAATAACACTCTTCGTTATTACGGAGCGTCTTCTGTTTATGGAAGTGATATCCCGATTGCATGCGTTGGGATTGTGTCAAAAGTAAATATGGTTTTTCTTGCGATCTGCATTGGAATTGCCCAGGGTGCTCAGCCAATCTGGGGATTCAATTACGGTGCCAGAAAATACGACCGTGTCCGACAGACATATCGTTATTCAGCCACTGCCTGTACCATCATTGCAGTTATCTTTTTCCTTTGCTTCCAGCTTTTCCCGCATCAGATTGTAGGTATGTTTGGAGAAGGAAGTGATCTTTACTTTAAATTTGCTGAAAACTACCTGCGGATTTTTATGCTTCTTACTTTCGCAAATGGTATCCAACCAATGTCTGCCGGATTTTTTACTTCTATAGGAAAAGCCGGACTTGGCATCATTATGTCATTGACACGACAGGTAATCTTTCTGTTACCACTGGTTGTCATCTTCCCAATATTCATGGGAATTGACGGCGTAATGTATGCCGGCCCGATTGCAGATACTGCAGCTTTTATCCTGGCAGTTGTTTTTGCCCGCAGAGAACTCGGCAAAATGAAAAAAGCATAACTTTCCATATTTTAAAAGAACAACAAAAGCTGTATTTCAGGTTTTCTCCTGCTAATACAGCTTTGGCTTTAAAAATCTATTATTCACAGATATATTCTTCTATTTCTGTTACTCGGTTCCCCTTCTGTTCCTTCCATATCATAAGATACAGTTTATAATTCAAAGAATCACGCGCAATCGTAAAAGGTTCTTCTCTCAGAAGATCTGCACGAATTCCCTGGCTCTTCAACTCCCTCTGACGCTGTTTTACTCTTTCCAATGCTTGCTGATACTTCCGTTCCACATCATCTCCAAAAAATCTTCTTGGATAATCTGCCGTTGCCTGCTGTAGTCTCTCGGACAACAGATCTACAATTCTGCTGTGCTTCGTCTGATGCAGCATAACTGCAAGTCTCTTCGCCCAGAATTTCGCAGGATGCTTTCTATAGAATTCTAACATTTTCAGTAAAGAAGTATCCTCACATTCCGCTGCCAGTTCTTTCATATAAACAATTGCTTTTTCAGAAGGTATCCAGGGATTTTCTCTGGGCACGATATATTTCTCCGGTACTGCCGGATAGCAGCAATAATTTAATGGTGGAAATTCTACAAGTGCCGCCAGTTTTATTTCTTCTTCCGTGCAATATGCCTCACCAAGATAATCATATTTATCCCTGAGAATCGCAAATCGATACTCCAATTGTCGCAAATATTCATAGTCTTTTACCCAGAAATGACCAGTATATGCATATTCATACAGATGGACTTCCAATTCCAGATCCTCAAAAAACAATGTCAGCACTGTATCATCCTGTTTTATGACAAGCACAAATCTGCCATCCTGCCTAGTCATGGATGCCTGCAGTTCTCCCTGATAATCGCTGTGATATTCCCCCGTCATACGAACATTTCGAAAAACCAGAAAGCTCTCGACCGCATCATTCATCAGATATACCAATGGAATATCCATGCTGGCTGATCCCTTATCCGATATTCTTCCCGATTCTGTCCGCATCTTCTCCGGAATGAGCAGTTCAAATTGATCCTGTTCCAGCAACTGTGCCAGTTTTTCCAAAGTTTCTTCTGTCATTTTTCTCCTAACATTCTCTAATACTTCTATTCCCTGCTTTTATATTTTACCAAAAATCAGCTGATCTGCCATTTCACATGGCTTCCATTCTCATCTTTGTTTACGAGCAACTGATCTTCAATCTCCTGCTTCAGTTCTGACACATGAGAAATAATTCCAATCAGTCTGGAACCTTCTGCCATTTCCTGCAACACACGAACCGCCTGATTGCGTGAATGTTCGTCCAGTGAACCAAAGCCCTCATCAATAAACATCATGTCCAGGTTGATTGCAGCTGAACTCTGCTGAATCTGATCCGCCATTCCAAGCGCAAGCGACAATGCCGCCATAAAGGATTCTCCACCGGAAAGAGTACGAACCTCCCGTTCTTTTCCTGTCACAGTAGAATAAACCATCAAATCAAGCCCTCTGTTCTTTCCTTCACCAGCTTTTTCCAGATCATACATCCGGAGCTCAAACTGTCCTGCAGACATTTCTTGAAAGCGTCGATTCGCCGCGTATAAAATATGTTCCAGATAATACCGCTGTACATAAGTTTCCAAATCCATACGTGAGCCACTGACGTTTCCGGAAGTCATGCGGTACAGTGTATCGATCCGCGCATGTTCTTCCACGATTGTTTTTCTCTCTTCCAGCCTTCCGGAAAGTGCGTCAAAGACCTCTCTGTCATCCCTGTTATCCATTCGCAATTGGTTATAAATCTTTTCTTTTTCCTGATATTCTGTCTCTGCAGCTTCTCTCTCTTTCTGAATTTCTTCCAGAACAGGTTTCTGCTCTTCTCCAATCGCGCTCTCTGCAGAATCTTTCTGTGCCAGCGCTACTGACTTCTTTTCATAATAAGCATTAACCGTTTTCTGAAACTCTTCTGCCGCTTCACGGCTGTACGTCTCCACAAGCTCTTTCCATTCAGATTCTGTCATCTGCTTTATTTCCATTACTTCTGTATAAGAAGTTTTTCGATCTTCCACACACTTCTTCTGTTCCGGAATCTCCTGCTGGTAACGGCTGATCAGGGTTTCTGCCTGTTTCTGCGCATTTGCGGCTTTCTTCGCTTCTGACAGAACTTTCTGATACACTTCTTCTGCCTGGTTTTTACTGCTTTCAGCCTGAATCAGTGCCGCCCTTGCCTCTTCTTCGGTCTTAAATTCAACGGACCCTTTTACATTTTCCAGCGCGGCTTCACTTCCTGCCAGTTTTTCAACAGCAGCTTTTTCTTTCTCTGTACACTCATCATAAGTGTCCTGCAACTGTTTTTTCTGCTTTTCCATATTTTGAAGTGCTTCACGGATTTTTACCAGAAGGCGTGCACTCCTCTGTAAGTTGTTCAGTTCTTCTGCCAGCTCCTGCTTCCAGTTTTCCAGAGCATTGCTCATTTCCGTCACACTTGACTGCTCTGTTATAGAAGAAACACTTCTATGCAAACGTTCCTGGAGCTTTTGTACACTGGCAATATAAGTATCTTTTCGTGTATCGTATTCTGATCTGGCCGCCGCTGCATCCCCAGCAGCTTTTTCCTGATCTTTACGCAGTTTATCCACATTTGTCTGCATATTTTGCAGTTTTTCTTCGGAGATATCCACAGATTCCACATCTTTTTTCGCCGGGTGTGGATGTTCTATGGAACCACACACCGGACAGGGTTTTCCCGGTTCCAGTTCTGCTGCAAGAAAGCCGGCCTGTGCGTTTAGAAAATACAGTCTCACTTCTTCATATTCTGTATTTACCGCGTTATATTTTTCAGTTATTTTTGCATAATTTTCTCTTGTTTTAATCGCATTTTTACGGCATTGTTCTGCCTGATTTCCCAGTACCCTAACGTCTTTAATCTCCTGCAAAACAGCATCTGCTTCCTGCTTTTTATTCTCTGCGAGTACCAGCTTCTTATCCACTTCAGCCAGCTCTTCGCTCTGTTTTTTCCACTGTATTTCTTTCTGTTCCAAAGTCTCCTGCTGCTTACGTACTTTCTGTGTGTTTTCTGATGCCAAAGCACAGTTTTTCCTGTCTGCTTCTGCCTGCACACGCAGGCTCTTTATCTGATTCAAAAGCTCCAGTGCCTTCTGCACTTTTTCTGCAATTTTGCTGTAACTCTGCAATTCCTGATCACGAATCAGCTTTTTCTGCTCCTCTGCTTTTTCCGCTGTTTTCCGCGTTTCTTCCAATATTGGCAACTGTTTTTCCTGAGTCTTTAATGATTGTTCCAGTTCTGCCAGCCGTCTCTCCGCATCATTTAAGAGAACACCGGTCTCTCTGATCTCATACGCATTTCTGATACGACTGATTAGGGCTGTTGTTTCCACTATTTTTGATTCATCATCTGCACATTCCTGCAGTTTCTGCTCTGCATCTTCCAGCTGTATAAACCATTTCAGAACCTCTTCTGCTCTCGTATATTCCTCTCTTTTTTCATCCCTGCTTTTCCCTGATTTCCGATAATCTTTTTCTGCCAGATCAGTATGTTTTTCCAGCCAGTCACACAGTTTTTCCACTTCTTCCAGAAAGTCAGTAAGGCGTGTCATCTCACCATCTTCCAGTTGTTTTTTCAACTGTTTCAGAGTCTCTGATTCATATGTTTCAGGTATACGGATCCTGCTCACTTCTCCCTGACATTGTGTTTTCAGAACTGCGATTTCTTTCTCTTTTGCGCGCTTTCGATTCCCCAGTTCTGTCACAATATCCTGATACATTTCTGTATTAAAAAGCTTTCGAAAAATCACTTTTTTGTCATCTGATTTTGCACGGAGGAGATCCATAAATTCTCCCTGCGCAATCATAGCAACCTGCATAAACTGACTCTTTGTCAGGCCTACGATCTCCTGCAGTTTACGATCCGTTTCTTTTGATGGATATTCCATTCCATCCGGCATGATCAGACTTACCGAACCTGTATTTTCTTTTGGTTTACCCTTGTTTGCACCTCTTGTGATCGTTTTGAGATGTCTCGGAACACGGCGCACTGTATAGATTTCCCGTTTTTCATCACGGCCCTCCGAAAAGACAAGTTCGACATACGGTTCTGAATCAAAATCCACATACTGGCTCTGCAGAACTACGCCTTCTTTTTTGTTTAAAGAAGAGCTGGCTTCTCCATATAAAGCAAAAACGATCGCATCAAAGATCGTCGTTTTTCCCGCTCCGGTATCCCCGGTTATAAGAAAAAGATTCTGATTTACTTTCTCAAAATCAATTGTAGTTTCTTTACCATATGAGCCAAATGCCTGCATTTTTAAACGTAAAGGTTTCATTTATTTCACCCCCTGAACCGTATGTAGTACATCCTGCAAAATCATCTTTTCTTCTTCGTCCAGATCTTTCAGGAAAGAGCAGCACAGCTCATACGGATCCAGCAATTCTTCTGTCTGTAACGTTCTGGTATAATCCGTTTTCCGCTGATTTTCCCTCCGGATCTCCAGCAGATTCGGAAATGCCAGACGGATACGTTCCTGCATATCGATCACATCCAGATCCACCTTATCTGTCAGGATCACAGTCACATAATCCTTACAGGATTCTTTCAAAACCTCCTCCAGAGTTCCTTTTACAACCTTCACCTGTCGCAACGGTTCAAGCGGTAAAATTGTTGTTTTTATCTCTCCTTTTACACCCATTTCTACCATAATAATGCCTTTTTGCTGCTGTGCTTCACTCACAGAGCAGGCAAGCGGAGTTCCGCAATAACGGTATAATTCACTGCCAACTTTCATTGGTTTATGGATATGTCCAAGAGCCACATAATCAAATTTTTCCAACACGTCTGCTGATACTTCATCGATATTTCCGACCGTACGCATCTCGGAATCCATACGTTCCACATCCTCTGCATTCTTACCGGAAGGAAGATAAAACTGGTGGCTGACAAGTACATTTCTCTCGTCTGAATTAATTTTTTCACGTCCGATCAGACGATGAAGTGTTTCATTATAAGAAAGATTGTTTCCATTCTCATCCACTCCCACAACCTGTTTCACCATGGATGGTTTCACAAACGGAAGGAGGTAAAAATTCACCTCTCCGTATGCATCATTCAGTGTTACTTTTTCGATATATTCTGACTCTGTACGCGGCGGCTGTCCCACCATATAGATATTCTGCCCGGAAAGGACTTTGCGGAAACAGTTGACTCTCGGAGCACTGTCGTGGTTTCCGCTGATCATCATAATAACCGCATCCGGCACTGCTTCGGTGAGTCCGACCAAAAAACGGTCAAAAACCTCCACCGCCTCCGCTGACGGAACTGCCTTATCGTAAATGTCACCCGCAATTACCACCGCATCCGGTCGTTCCCTGCGTGCCAGTTCTGTAATTTCATCCAATATATATTCCTGATCTTCCCGAAGATCACGGTTCATCAGTTTTAATCCTATATGCAGATCCGATAAATGAAAAAATTTCATAAACATATTCCTCCATCAGCCATGTTACTGTTTTCCGTAACACGGCATCTCTTCTGTATACATCATAACATCTCGATGATCTGCCTGCACCCGACGAACAGGCAATTATGAACACCTATAAAAATGGCTCTCCTGATTATCAGCCATCTGTTTCTCAGGAAAATTTGCTTAAAGAATTAAACTTAAAGCACAACCTTTGAATAAAATTTCATTGGTTGTGCTTTAATGCAAACTATTTTCTATTTCTGATTTGTTTTTTTGCCTCTTTTTCAAGATCATGAATGGTATCTAAATACGCTTGCTCGACAGGCGCAATTGTTTTCTCTTGATATTTTCGATATTCTTGTTTTGCTTTTTCAAGTGCCTGCGTATGACTAATCGTCCCACTATTTTGCAGAAGTTTTCTGTTACTCGAAGACAAAATTGTATCAAGTTGATTTATGTAGTCCTTCATATACATAGGTCTACGCTCAAGAGCGCTGATTTCAGCAAAATCGAAATATCCGGAAACAAGATTATTAAGAACTTTAAGTTCTGTTTCAGTCAAATAATTCTTAGCAATACCAATATCTTTAAGTGCCGGTATTTCACCTGCAAATGATTTCAATCCCATAAACGGTTTTTCTGCATCAGCACGCTCATATATAACTTCTGCAGCTGTATGTCCGTGAGCTGCAAAATGCAATTTATTTTGAACAATCTTAAAAAACCTGACTGATTCCGGTGCCTTCGGATTATAATCGATACTTGTTGCATATAAATCAAGAACCTGTCTATAAAGAACTTTTTCAGAAGAACGAATATCCCTGATACGGTCAAGCAATTCTTTCCAGTAAGAACCACCACCATTTCCTTTTAAACGCTCATCATCGAGGGCAAATCCTTTTTGCATATATTCTTTTAAAATTCCTGTAGCCCAAATTCTAAACTGCGTACCACGAAGAGATTTTACACGATACCCAACAGAAATAATAACATCAAGATTATAAACTCTTGTAATATTATTCTGAGTTTTCCCCTTCATTGCACCATGAGGACTGGTTGTTGCAATTTCTGCAACAACCACTTTCTCATCTAATTCTCCTTCTGTAAAAATGTTTCTGATATGTCGGGAAATCGTAGATTTATCCCTCTGGAACAATTCTCCCATCTGTTCCTGTGACAGCCAGACAGTATCGCCATCAAAAGTTGCCTCAACTTTTGTAACTCCGTCGTCAGTTGTGTAAATAATCAATTCTGTATTAGAGTTCATGATATCTCTCCTTCAGGAACAATTCCTTGTCCAGTCACTCTTTTTGTTATTTCAATTTTTCTGTCAGCATACTCCTTGCATTATCTAGTTACTATTTTATCATTAATTAGGCATTTTCGTCAATTTAATAGAATTTTTCTATATGTGAAAATATCAAAAAAGGTGCGTCCCATCTCTGAGACTGCACCATTTCCTTTAAAACACTTTGTTATTAGCTTCAAAACAGTATTGAAGACATTATCTCTGTTCTATTTGTGTTTCTTCAGAATCCTTGTCTGCAGCGGAGCCATGACTTCACTCTCTGTTCCATAAAGCAATTCATACTCTGCCGGAACCGGAACAGCCTGTGGCTTACGCGCATAATTCTGGATGAAGAGATATTCGGTATCCTCGTTTTCTCTTACTGTTACAGAAACTCCTTCCGGAATAATCTCTATTGGAGATTTCAGACCTGCTTCTGCAGCTACTCTGCCGTAGAAATCCTGATAGAATCCAATTTCCATATCTGCACACACATAATATACATGGCCTTTGCCAAATGCCTTGTGTGTCAGCACCGGATATCCCTGATAGAAGTCTTCGCCATAACGCATCAGTACTTCTGCATCCGAAACCTTGACCAGTTCGCAAAGGTTTTTACAGGTATATACGTTACTGATTCCAAGATGACTTCCCGCCTCCGGGATCGCATGATTTTCTTCCCAGTCATAGAGCGCATCTGTCTCTGTGCTGCGGAGTCCCGCCACATCCATAAGCCCATATGGAGTTCCGCCAAGGAAGCATCTGTCGGTGCCGTCAACCAGTCCCGACCAGTAGGAAAGCACCAGAGTTCCGCCGTTTTCTACATAAGTGCGAAGCTTTTCTTCGTATCCGTCTTTGAACATATATGCCATCGGAGCCGCCAGAACTTTATAATCGGAAAGGGAATGTTCCATTGCGATCACATCCACATTCAGCCCCTGTTCTCTCAGAGCACGGTAGTTTTTCTGGACTGCTTCGCGGTAGTGCATATCTACATTTCGTGGTCCCTGCACATCAGCGATCGCCCAGTCGTTCTCACGGTCATAGAGAACAGCCGCCTGCGATCTCATGCTGGTTCCAACCGTCTCCCGGATCTGCTCAAGAGCCTCGCCAACCTCTGTTACTTCGCGGAAAACGCGGGTATCATCTCCGCCATAATGATCGATCACTGCACCATGGAACTTCTCCGAAGCTCCCTGGCTCTGGCGAAGCTGGAAATACAGCACGCTGTCAGAACCATGTGCTACAGCCTGGAGAGATGCAGCCAGATGCATTCCCGGTTTTTTAAGTTTGTTGATCGGTTTCCAGTTCGTTGCAGACGGGCAGGATTCCATAAGAAGGAATGGTTCCTTCCTGATACTGCGCATCAGATCATGCTGCATTTCCGCATCAACTGCAGTAAGATATTCTTCTTTTTTGTGCCAGCTTGGATAATTATCCCAAGATACCACGTCCAGAACATCCTTGAATTTTTTGTAATCCAGACCGTCATAATCATACATCAGATTTGCTGTTACAGGCAGTTCAGAACCACCCTCGCGGATCGCATCAACCTCATTTTTAATGAAGTCGATCGTCTGGTATGTCACAAATCTCTTCCAGTCAAGCTTCAGTGCATGAAGTTCATTTTCGCCTTTAGTTGACGGACTTTCAATCTGGTCAAAGCTATTATATCTATGGCTCCAGAAAGTAGTACACCAGCGTTTATTAAGGTTCTCGATCGTGCCGTATTTTTCTTTCAGCCATTCACGGAACTTCGCCTGGCACAGCGGGCAGTGGCATTCTCCTCCAAACTCGTTAGAGATATGCCACAGCATAACTGCCGGATGTTTGCCAAATCTTTCAGCTAATTTCTTATCAATCGCATGTACTTTTTCTCTGTATACCGGAGAGGTAAAGCAGTGATTATGTCTGCCTCCGAAGAATCTTCTTGTTCTGTCTAGATCCATACGAAGAACTTCTTCGTACTTGTCTGCCATCCATTTTGGTCTTGCTCCTGACGGTGTTGCAAGAATAGTATGGATGCCCTCTTTGTAGAGATTATTGATAATTTCCTCTAACCAGTCAAAGTTATATTTTCCCTCTTCTGGTTCAAGAACTGCCCAGGAAAAGATTCCTACTGATACAGTGTTAATATGAGCTTTTTTGAAATATTCGATGTCTTTCTGAAGAATATCCGGGCGGTCAAGCCACTGCTCCGGATTGTAATCTCCACCATGAAGATAATGTCCGTATTTAATCTGTTTAGCCATTTTTTCTCCTCTTAAAGTCCTTTAAAAACAAAGGAAAATTCCATCTTCTTGTCAGTTTTCAGCAAATATTCTTCGTGTGTACGAGCTCCCCAGCTGTCGTCACCACCGATTCCCATCTGATCTTTTGCCACACGTACAACGGTGTAATGAACCTCCGGAAGCTCATATGGATGCATTGCATTTTCCATCTCATGAGGAGTATATGGAAGTGCTGAGAACATCATCGGACCATTGTTTTCATCCATCTCAAAGAGCATTCCTCTTCCCTTGCGGTCGATTACTTTTGCCCAGCGTACTTCTTCTTTTGCGCCACATTCCTGCGGTACCATATATCTTGCAATATTATCTGCAACCATATTTGCATAAATACCAAGTTTTGCACCTTTTTTACGATCAGAATAGGTCTCTGCCTCGCCAAGTCCATACCATTCCACACGGTCATAATCTGCGTTAAATTTAAAGATCACACCGAATTCCGGCATATCACCGAGTTCCTTAACAGGGTCATACGTAAGAGTTGTTTTCACTCTTCCATCACCGAAAACTTCATAAGAAAGCTTGCATTCGCTGGTCGGTGTAGTCGGCATGATGTAGGTATAAGCTACTTTTACAGACTTCTCATTCACTTCTACTTCTGGCATATTTGCCGGGCCATATGGTCCCTGACGGAAATCTTTATGGCTTAAATACATGCTGGCAAGTTTCCACTGTCCGTAGCGCATTCCCATAAGATTTCCACAGTCATTGTCGGTTGGTGCACGCCAGAAATTCGGTTTCGGGATTGCCTCGATCATCTCTTTTCCGGCATATTTATAAGATACCAGACCTCCGTTTAATACAGAGAACAGTACTTCAAAGTGTGCACCTCTGACACCGATATTGTGTGTGCTGCGGATCACTTTTACACCTTCCGGGCAGGTCTTTTTCGGTTCTTCAATCTTGTATACATACTGTCCAAAAGCCACCTCATGTCCTGCTTCTGCCCATGCTTTATCTTCTTTCAGATGGAAGGAAACCGTCACTGCATATTCGCCTGATTTCTCTTCTTTTGCAAGCGGAAGCACATAAGTTTCTTCGCTTAATGGAGCAACTGCAGTTGCAAGAGAAGCCTTGTGGATCACTTTGCCATTCTTTGCAACCGTTACTTTGCAATCAAAAATATCTGTGCTTACAAACAGGTTTTTGTTGATGACTTTTACGCTGTCTGCACTGACTTCTGCAGTGATATTCTGGTAGTTGAATTTGACTTCCTGCATCTTTGGTGAAGCATCTCTGTTTCCGCCATATGCGATACCATTTCCACTGAAGTTGTAATCTGTCGGACGTTCTCCAAAATCACCACCATATGCCTGGAATTCTTTTCCGTAACGGTCTTTTTTATAGATAGACTGGTCAATATAATCCCAGATAAATCCACCCTGATACTTCGGTTCTGCGTCTGTCAAATCGGTATATTTGTGCATTGCACCACAGGAATTTCCCATTGCGTGGGTATATTCACAGCAGATAAACGGCTTGGAGCTGTCTTTTGCAAGGAACTCCTTGATTGCTTCTACAGACGGATACATCTGGCTTTCCATGTCGCTGGTATCGTTATATCTGCGGTCGTGGCAGAGACCTTCATAATGAACCAGACGAGTCGGATCTGCCTTATGGAAGAACTGTGACATTTCAAAAATATCCTTGCCTCCGAAGGACTCATTTCCGCAGGACCAGATCAGGATCGCAGCGTGGTTTTTGTCTCTCTGGTACATGGAATTTGCACGATCAAGCATCATATCCAGCCATTCCGGTTTGTCATGCGGCACAACATAGGTGTAATCCTTCGTAAATTCAGCAACATCCCAGGAACCATGAGATTCAAGGTTTGTCTCATCGATCATATAGATTCCGTATTCATCGCAGAGCTGATAGATCAGGGATGCATCCGGATAATGGCAGGTACGGATTGCATTGATGTTGTTCTGTTTCATGATCTTAAGGTCTTTGCGAAGCTCTTCTTCGGACACGTGTCTTCCACTCACAGAGCTGAATTCATGACGGTTTACGCCCTTGAATACGATACGTTTTCCGTTCAGTGTCATGATACCGTCTTTCATCTCAAAACGACGGAATCCAACCTTCTGCGGAACTACTTCCTGAAGTTCTCCTGCCTCGTTATAAACCTCTAAAACAAGGTCATAAAGCTGCGGATCTTCTGCACTCCAGAGTACCGGATCTTCTACTTTCCAGGAATAAATTTCCTCTCCATCTAGTGCTTTTTCATCCTTTATTACAGTCTCTCCGTTCTTGGAAAGAGTGATCTTAACACTACCTTTTCCCCAGGTATTTGTTCTGATCTCAAGTGCTGCTGCACTTAAAGTTTCATCCGGGATTGCACGGATCTGAAGATCATAAACATGAACCTCCGGCACGGTATAAAGATAAACATCTCTGTAAATTCCAGAGAAACGGTAAAAATCCTGATCCTCACACCAACTGCTTGCAGTCCATTTGAATACCTGTGCTGCAAGTTTGTTTTCACCTTCTTTTACATACTCGGTCAGTTCAAATTCTGACGGTGTAAAGGAGTCTTCACTATATCCTACAAACTGTCCGTTGAGCCATAATGCAATGCCGCTCTCCGCACCCTGAAAGGAGATAAAGAGACGTTTGCCCTGCATTTCTTCCGGAACTTCAAAGTATTTTACATAGCTTGCAACCGGATTAAAATGCTCCGGAATCTCGCCCGGATGAATGTCTTCGTGGCCTTCCCATGGATACTGTACGTTGGCATACTGAGGTGCATCATATCCTTCCATCTGGATATGTGCCGGCACGCGGATATCGTCCCAGTCCTTGCAGCAATAGTCTGTTTTTTCAAATCCCGGGATTGCACTTCCGTAGTTACGGGCATAGTGGAATTTCCAGATTCCATTGAGATCGTAACGGAAAGACGTTGCTTTTTCCTGCGCTTCCTCTCCATCTCTGTAATATGTGTGGTCAGAATGCGCATCCATTCTTCCGTCTTTAAAATACTGTGGATCTTTTACTAAAGAATAATCAAAAGCTTTCATTCTTATCCTCCTGTTATTGGATTTTACAAAAAAAGAATGCCGCATAATCTGTCTGGGACATATTACGCAATATACCCACTGGACCACGCAGCATCCTTTTATTTAATTCATTATTGCAACACTCTCCGCCTTACTTAACCGCTCCGGTAATACCTTCTGCGAACTGTTTCTGCAGTACGAAGAATACAACCATTGTCGGGATGGAACAGAATAATACGCCGCACATCAGCATACCATAGTCTGTTACATAACCTGTGATCAGGTTGGCGATCAACATTGGCATTGTCATTGCTTTGTTGTCTGTCATGATTACCTTCGGCCACAGGTAAGAGTTCCATGCATTCATGAAGGTAATAACTGCTGCTGCCGCATATGTTGATTTCATAGTCGGGATGAACATCTGGAAGAAGATTCTTACTTCGCTCAGTCCATCAATACGAGCCGCTTCGATAATATCTACCGGGAATGATCTTGCATTCTGGCGGAACATCATGATCATAAATGGTGTAGAAATAATTGGAAGGATAAAACCAACTGCTGTATTCAGAAGTCCTGCTTTAGAGAACATTTTGAACAACGGAACCATGGTTGCAACCTGCGGAACCATCATTGCAAGAAGCAGCACGGAGAACAGTCTGTCTTTTCCTTTGTCATGATAAACTTCAAATCCATATCCTGCGATAGAGCAGATCAGAAGACAGATCACTGTGGTAAGGATTGCATAAAAAAATGAGTTTCCAAGTGCTCTCCACAGTGGCTGCTGAGATGTCAGATTATGGAAGTTTTCCATAAAATGACTTCCCGGAAGGATACGTCCACGGGATACATCTGTTGATGTATTTGTCGCAGCTGAGATCATCCAGTATAACGGGAATACAGAAATAAATGACACGATGATCAGAAAAATATAGGTAGGAATCAATCTTCTCTGAATGGCTGATTTGTTTTTCTTAGTCACGTGTATCACCTACTTTCAAGTTGATAAATGCAAGTACGGCTACCATAATGAAAATGAGGAATGACATTGCTGATGCATATCCAAAGTTCGGTACGTTTATAAAGCATGTATTGTAAATATAGTGGGACATTGTGATTGTGGAGTTTGCCGGGCCACCTTTTGTCAGGTTGACAGACTCATCAAACAACTGCAGTGTACCATTGATTGACATGATGAAGGTCATGATAATTGTCGGTTTCAGAAGCGGAACAGTGATCTTCCAGAAAGTCTTCCAGCCGTTGGCACCATCGATCTTTGCTGCTTCATATACAGAATATTCAATATTCTGAAGACCAGCAAGATAGAATACCATGTTGTAGCCTGTCCATCTCCAGATCAGAGCCAGGATGATCACGATCTTGGCACTGGTGGAATTTCCCAGGAAGTTGTAGCCGGTTGATAAGATTCCAAGTTTGATCAGGATACTGTTGATCAGACCATCTGTTGCAAACATGGAACGGAAAATCAGTGAGTAGGAAACCAGGGATGTTGCACATGGAAGAAATACACATGTACGGAAAAATCCTCTGAGTTTCAGATCTTTGTTATTTAAAAGCTGTGCCAGAAGAATTGCCAGTATCAGCATGATCGGCACCTGAATGATCAGATAAAGGAACGTATTTACAATAGACTGCTGGAATACTTTGTCTGCAAGAATACGCTTGTAGTTACTGAAGATCGGATCTGCAAATCTCATGTTTGCGCCTGCTCCGGTCTGCAGTGAAATAATGAATGCACGGATCATCGGATAGAAACTCATGACTGCGATCATGATGGATGCAGGTGCAAGGAAAAGCCATCCTGCAGTTCTCTGTTTTGCAGCCAGAGTCATACCTTTTTTCCTGGAATTCATATGAACTCCCCCTTTCAAAACTTGCTGCCGTTTCCGGCAACTGTAACTCTTAACATAAGACAGGGGACTGCAAGCAGTCCCCCGCGCTCACGTAAATTTTCTTATTTCAGTTTCACTTAATATCCAGAGGACTATTCAGTCATCTTGAATGCCAGTGTATCCTGTGCTTCCTGAAGAGCGTCTTCTACAGATGTACCATTTACGATATTAACAACTGCTGTGTTGACACATTCTCTTGCTTCATAGTGATACGGTGTTTTTGTGAACTCCGGAATATGAGAAGAGTATTCTACGATTGTGGAGAAGATTGGCTGTCCACCGAAGAATTCGTTTGGCTCATTGTAAACTTCAGATTCACCAGCCGGCAGATAACAGGAGATTGCACCTGATACCGGAAGGATTGCATCATAGAAGTCTGTGCTGGAACCAAATGTGCTTGCAAGGAAGTCTTCTGCGAGTTCTACATTCTTGCAGTTGGATGTGATATACCAGGAAGATCCACCATTGTTTGCATAGTTTGTAGCTGTATCAACATCGTCAACTTTAGGCATTGTTGTGATCTGCCACAGACCTTTCTGGTCTTCTGTAGCCATCAGAGTAGCTGTGATCCAGTTACCATTTACGATACCAGCTGCTTCGCCGCCTGTGATTGTTGCGATATATTCATCCCAGTTGTTTACAAGTTTAACAACATCGTTTTTAACAAGGTCTACATAAAGGTTGATGCATTTTTCTGCAACATCGTTTCCAACGATATAAGCTTCGCCGTCTTCATTTACGAAGTTAGCTCCACAGGACTGCATCATCATCATCAGAGTATCGCCGCCTGTAGCTTCGCTTGTAAGGAGATATTTACCTGTTTTTTCATGAAGGTCTTTACCGATTTCCATGAATTTGGACCATGTGATGTCTGTCAGATCATCCAGTGTATATCCAGCTTCTTCAAGGATATCTGTACGATAGCATGCAATAACAGCACCATTATCAAACGGAACACCATAATGTGTGTCATCTACCATGGAGTAGGACTGTTTCAGTTTTCCGAAATCATCCCAGTTAACATCCATGTCTTTCAGATCTGTGAAAGCATCCGGATAGCTCTTCAGATATTTCTGATAGCTGTTGTCCTGCATCAGAACGATGTCCGGAAGTGTGCTGTAGTCACCAGCGTTAGCTGCTGTTGTAAGTTTTGTCTGGCAGTCATCAGAAGATGTTTCGATAATATCTACTGAGAATCCTTCGTGATCTTTTGCGTACTGCTCGCCAGCCATCTGCATGGATTTGATATTGAAGTTCTGGTCCCATGCCCATACAGTTAATGTATTGTCATCTCCGGAATCAGCGGAAACAACAGTTGCTGTTCCTGCAAATGACGCTGCCATAACGCCAGTCATTAATACTGCAAGTAATTTTTTCTTCATTTACATGTCCTCCTTTTGTTAAGCGTATTCTTTTTCCGAATTGCTTATGAACTGATTATAGCATCTGCCATCCCACGATAGTTTGCATAACCACACATATAATGTGCATTTTCGACCATTTTATATATTTTGCACTATTACACGTACATAAAATTGTATTTTTTGTTCGTTTTTCGCATTCTCACGATTTTTGTCGTATTATTTTGATGAAAAAAATCCTCTCTTTTTGACAGAATGTATATTTTTCTTATCTTCAAGAGAGGTGTTTGTTCTTATTTCATAAATTTTCTATTCATTTTTTGTACATATTTCACAGAATTTTGCTGTTTTTATGCAAAATAGACTTTTTCCGGATGCTGTGTCTTTATTGTGTGCAGCATCTCCTCTGTGAGATCGAGAAGCAATTTGATCTTTCGTCCATCTTCTTTGATGATCATCGTGTAATACGGAGTATTGTCATCATAAGAGGTATAGTCGAATTTTTTCAGCTGCTCCGTACCACCGTTTTTCTTATATTTAGCAACACTTTCGTGCCAGTGCGGTGCAACGACTTCCAGGTCCTTCAGCTCCAGCACATGAGCTGTCTTGCGATATTTTTTGCCATAGATCACATCGATACTGAGCTGGTCATTTTCCAGGGTATACTCATAATCCTTCTGGCTGAATACATCAAACACAAAATACAGTGCTGCAAGAAGAAAACCTGCAAGCATAAAAGACTGTGAAATCGCAATTCCCATGATCACAAAAAGCGCTGCAAAAATAATCATCACTTTTCGCAGGACCCCTGACATGCTTTTTTTCTTTCTGGATACCTGTTCTACTATTTTATAATCGTACATAAAAAATTCCTTTCCGTCGTTTTCAGTCATATTCCCTTTTTATATAAACAAATTGCTTTGAAAAAGTCCACTTACCATCCTTCCTCTAAATGAATATCAAAGTTCAGAAGCTGCTGTTCATAATTTTCCGGTCGTTTTCTCCACTCGACCGGAGTAACTCCCATCAGCTGTTTGAAGTTTCTGTTAAACGTCGAATTTGTTGTAAATCCACATTTGTGAGCAATATCTGCGACTGGTTCATCTGTTTTCTGCAGAAGTTCACACGCTGTATTTATTCGTACAGTATTAATGTACTCCAATGGCGACATTTTCATATAAGATGTAAAAACTCTTCTGAAATGCGTTTCACTGATATGGCAGCTTTTGGCCAGATCTTCGACTTTGATATCCTCCATATAATGATAAGACACAAAATCCTGTACCCGGGTAATCATATTTGTAAGTTTTCCTTTTTCTTCTTCAACTCGCTCTTCTTCAGATCTTCTGTTCAATCTGGCAATTTCCACAAGAAGTGATGCCAGAATCCCTTTCGCCTCTTCCAGATAAAATTCCTCTCCATCCCTCATGATATTCATGATTTTCAGAATCTTCGCTGAAATCGACGGACTTTGGTTTTCTTCCAGAAAAAGGGCTTTGGAGTAGATTCGCTGAATCACTTTATCTGCCTTTACCGGGGGTATCCAGAAAGCTTCTGAGGAATCCTTCCACATCAACAAAAAGGTATTCCCAACGACTTACGGTTCCCAAATCACTGTCCGTCGTATGCGGATAATTCGGAGGAATCACTGAAAACTCTCTTCCACTGAAACGTACCTCTTCCTCTCCCAGAAGCATTCTGCCCTGTCCTTCATAGCAGAAACCAATCTCAAGATAATTATGAAAATGAAGATAATCAATATTTTCCCCGTAATGCTGAATCCACTTCTGTCCAAGCAAAGCCAGGATCGGGCTTCCTGCCGGCATCTGATAATATCGAAATTCCATCTTCGGCTTTCTTCTTTTTTTTGCCATTTATTCACCCCGTTTCAGATATCTGTTTTTTATTTTACTATATAATTCCAAACAAAAAAAGATTACCTTTCAATTCAGGTAATCTTTTTTTATGAAGTTCTTCAAACAACTCCAAAACTTGTTTATCTTTCTGGAATATTTTTTCATAGGCAGCCTGAGCGGCAAATGGTTTACCCTCGATCATAGCGTCCAGGATTTCTCTGTGATACGGAACTGTTTCTTTCCAGAAGCCTTCCCCGTTTGTCAGGCTCTTTCCGTAATCATCCAGTGCTTTTGTAAGATTATCAAGCACCTGTTCCATTGTGCTGTTCCCGTAGATCTTACGAATGCGGCTGTGAAACTTATAGTCCTCCTGCTGCAGGAAAATACCCATTTGTTTTCCCTTTTCCATGGCAGTCATTGGGTCATTCAGAGAATCAATCTGCAGCTGTGTCATGTTTCCACACAGCTCCCTGATAATATGCATCTCAAGAACACTCTTCATTTCCAGAAGTTCTATATAGTTAACTTTCCATACCTTGAGATAAAAAGAGTTCTCGGCCTTTTTCTCTGTAATATAGGCACCTTTGCCCATTTTTACTTCAATAATACCATCGTTTTCGAGAACTCTTAATGCTTCTCTCACAGAATTACGGCTTGTATTAAATTCCTGCGCAAGCTCGCGTTCTGAAGGTATCCTGTCACCTGTTTTCAGGTCATTCTCCTTGATATATTCCATGATTGCGTCTGCTATTTTTGTATAGAGCAGATCGTGTTGAATCGGTTTTACCTTAATAGGATTGTTCATCTGGCAATCATCCCTTTACAGCACCTGCTGTGAGACCTTCCACTACATATTTCTGAACAAAGATAAACATAATTGCACTTGGCAGCAATGCAAGAACACCTCCGGCCATCAAAGCTCCCCATTGTACAGAATACTTACCAATAAGGGATTTCAGTCCTACAGGAATTGTCCACATATCCGGTGTATTGATGAAGATCGTACCTGCGATCAATTCATTCCAGGCACCGATAAACGCAAATACAAATACGGCTACGATTCCCGGGAACATAACCGGAAGTACGATTTTGCGCAGCGTCTGCATCTTGCTGCAGCCATCAACATAGGCAGCCTCTTCCAGAACATATGGAATACGTTCAAAGAAGCTTCGCATTGTTATTACACAAAACGGTAAGTTTGTGAGTGAATAGAAAATAAACAATGACATATAACTGTTGATCAGTCCCATTTTGATAAATACTACATACATAGGAATGATAACAAGAATACTCGGGATCATCTGAGTGATAAGGAAAAACAGAAGTACCGCACCTTTTCCGCGGAACTTAAATCTGGCAAGACCATATCCTCCAAAGATTGAAAGGATCACGACTACAACTGCTGATGACAGTGTTACGATTAAACTGTTCTTCAAATATATACCATAATCCATCATATTAAACAAGGACTGATAGTTTTCTAATGTGAAAATTTTCGGAAAATACGTAATATGCTGTGCATTAATGATCTCAGGATTCGTCTTAAACGAAGTAATGACCATCCAGTAGATCGGCAGTAATACTATCAAAAGATAGATAGCCAGGATAATAAAACGTACAGTGTTTGTAATTCTCTTTTTCTTTGATTTTGTCATCAGAAATCACCTGCCTTATCGTAATTGGAAAGTTTCAGGAACAATACGGCATAAACACCCAGGATTACCATCAAAAGCACACCAAACGCACCCGCCAGACCAAAATCATATCCTGAGAATGCCTTTGTATACATGTATGATGGAAGTGTCTGTGAATAGTTGGCAGGACCTCCCTGCGTTACGATAACTACCAGGTCAAATGAGTTAAAGATCCAGATCGTACGCAGAAGGATTGTCATAATAACTGTAGGTTTAATGTAAGGAAGTGTCAGACTGAAAAACTTACGGAACATTCCGCAGCCATCCATATCTGCTGCTTCATAAATTTCATCCGGAATTGACTGAAGTGCTGCAAGGATCATAATTCCAAAGAACGGAATTCCGATCCAGATCATGGCAAGAATAACAACCACCAGAGATAATCCAGGTGTACCAAGCCATGCAATACCTTTTTTAATGATTCCAAGCTTCATCAGCACGTCATTGACAACACCATATTCTCCGTTGAATGACCAGCGGAATACAAGACCGACTACGAATGCCGAGAAAGCCCATGGAAGAAATACGATAGACTGATAAATTCCTCTTCCTTTGAATTTATCTCGCAGACATAACGCAAGGATCAGGCCTCCGATAAACTGCCCGAAAACGGAAACGACTACATAAACTACAGAGTTCTTCAGCAAGAGCAGAAAGTCTTTGTCTCCGAACATCTTGTGAAAGTTGGCAAAATCATTAAAATATACATTTGCATTTCCAAGTTTATAATTCTGGAATGCCATCACAACGCTCTTGATCAGCGGATAACCAAACATGATCACAAGGAGAAGGAAAATCGGGCCTACATAGTACCACGGCTCCATTTTCTTCCTGCGTGACATTCGTCCTTTATTATTTGCACTACTCATAAGTTACCTCCTCTGTCCAAAAATCTCAGCCTTTTAAAAAACGGGGCATCTTATTTTCTCTCAGGAAAACAGGATGCCCCGTTTTGACTGCTTACAGTGTTAGTTTATTACTTCAGGGTCAGTGCAGTTTCAACTTTTGTATCTGGATTTTCTTCTATGAACTGTTTCATACGTGACTGCAGCTCGTCTGTGATTGTTGTGAGTGCAGTTTCAGCATCTTCATCACCAAGCAGATATTTCTGAATTTCTTCGTGGAACATACCCTGGTGAAGGTCTGTATAATCAAATGGTCCGAAAGTTGTCGGAACTGCAAGATCAGGATCATTCATCTGTTCTACAAATGCTGCATATGGTCCATCTGTTCCATAAGTATCATCGTTTTCAACGTCTTTTTTGATCGGAATCTCGCCTGTAAGTTTGCAATATTCGATATTGTTTTCTGCATTGGTCATGAACTCAATGAGCTTCCATGCTTCGTCTGGATTTTCACTGTTTCCGGAAATAGAATATGCATATGGTGCATTAATTGTGTTATAGATTTTTCCGTCTTTTGTGCTCTTTGGCATTGGCATAACGCCCCATGTACCCTCTTCCATGTTCTGTGCACATGTTGGAAGAACTTCGGAGTCATTGATCAGTGTTCCGGTAAGTCCACCAGTAAAGTTATCAACCATTTCTGTGAATCCCCAGTTGATAGCATCTTCTGGTGCATAGCCGTTCAGATATACATCTGTCCATTTTTTGAATGCTTCCAGACATTCGTCTGAGTTGATCTGAATATTGCCTTCCTGATCATATGTGTTTCCATCTGTGAATGACTGCAGATAAACAAGGAGCGGATCTAAAGCACCACGTGCTCCACGATAGGATGCACCATAGTGTTTTTCATCTTTGTTTGTCAGTTTTGCAACTGCATCAAAGTAGTCATCATAATCCCAGCCTTTTGTCGGATCAAGATTAAGTCCTGCTTCCTCTGCCCAGTCTGTACGATAGTAAACACCTTTTACCATAAGTCCGTCCGGAACTGTGTAGATATGTCCATAACGGTCTTCTTCACTTCTCCATAACAGTTTGTTTACAGCGTCTGTGTACTCGCCTCTTGTTTCTCCAACATAATCGTCAAGCGGAATTACCCAGCCAGCAGATGTGTACTGTCCCAGCCAGCCTGACCATACTGTCATAACATCCGGAAGCTGTCCGGAAGCGCCAAGTACTGTGATCTTGTTTGCTGCATCATCCCAGGGAACACTTTCGTAAGAAACGGAGATTCCGGTTTCTTCTTCGAATTTAGCAAAAGTTTCCTCATAATACTTCTGGCGTGTTTCACTTGGACTTACGTCCAGGAAACGCAATTCTTTTCCGTCTGCATGTACCTCACATACGCCAGCTCCCGCTACTGTTGCAGCCATTGTAACCGCTGCTAGAAATAAGCTCATACCCTTTCTCATTTTTGTCCTCCTTTTTTATTTGATCCTTTATTTAATTTCCGTTTTAATATGGATCAATATTTATAATTTTTTCAATGCTGTTTCAAGATCTTCGAGCAGATTCTCTTCTCCCTCAAGGCCACAGTAAAGACGGATAAGTCCACGGTCAGTGCCCAGGAAATCCAGTTCTTCCTGTGAAGCTTTGTAAAGCGGGCAAAGAGCAAGGCTCTCAAATCCACCCCAGGAACATCCCTTTCCGAAAAGCTTCAGATTATCAATGAACTCCACTGCTTTATCCGGAGAAGCATCCAGTTCAACGCTCATAAGACTCGTATGTCCCTGCTGCTGTCTGCGGATGATATCTGCCTGTGGATGTGATGCAAGTCCGGTATAATTAACTCGCTTCACCTTATCGCTCTTTTCCAGGAATTCTGCGATCGCCATTGCAATCTCCTGATGTCTCTTAAGTCTGGCATCGAGTGTACGAAGTCCTCTGATGCAGAGCCATCCTTCCATTGGTCCGAGCACTCCGCCGAACCACTCTCTCATCTCACTCATGATCTTTCGCATCAGTTCTTCATTTTTGGATACAAGAACTCCGCCGATGATATCACTGTGTCCGCCGATATACTTTGACATCGTGTGCATGGAAATATCAATTCCAAGCTCCAGTGGTTTCTGGAAAAGTGGTGTCATGCATGTATTATCAATATAAGTTATAACTCCATGTCTCTTTGCGATCTCACTGATTGCTTTAAGATCTACAACTCTGAAAACAAAGGTTGCCGGACTCTCCAGGATCATAAGTGCTGTATTATCCTGAATAGCTGCCTCGATCTCATCCAGATCATTTCCGGAAACATAGGTTACGCTGAAATTCAGTCTTGGGATTCCTACTGTATGAAGGAATCGTTTAACCGGCTGGTAAACATCTCTCATACAAACAATGTGGCTTCCTGCCTTGCAGGTTGCCATGATAGCTGCTGTACACGCTGCCATTCCTGATGAAAAAGCAACTGCACGGCTTCCGTGCTCCAGTTCTGCGATCTTTCGCTCCAGGATATGCACGGTAGGATTGGAACTTCTTCCATAAACAAACTGATCATCTTTATAAACATCTACATTGCAATAATCTTCAAAGCGGTCATAAACATGTAATGAATTCATAAAAACCGGTGGGACAACCGCATTGAGATATTTGTCATACTCATCTGCTGTGTGTGTTAATGCCAATAGATCCTGATTCATATTTACTGCCCTCCATTCTCAGTTCAGTCTGTAGCTGTATGGTAGACTGGTTCAACCAGTTTGGATATTAAAAAATCGACGAAGTCCTTCACTCAACATGAGGATCTTCGTCGATTACACCTTGATTCTATAATACAAACATGGGCAATGTCAATATATTTTCTGCACTTTTTTCGTTCATTTGCAATGTTTTTACTATTTTACCAAAAACAAACCTTAATTTTTAGACAATTTTTTTGCGCGTTTTTCGAACATTCCATTGCAATCACATCTTCTCAATGATATATTTAAGCTAGTTTCATGCGTTTAGTTTTTGTGCATATTGCACAACTCAACAAAAGGAGGTTTTATATGAGTGATTTATACCGCGACAGCAGACGCTGTTATCTGATCGATCATCATTCTCCTGCTCCACCTGCTGTAACACTTGACCATCTGGACATCGCTGAATATGAAGAATTCTTCGATACAGCTCAGATTGATTCTGTGATGGTATACTGCAAGGATCATTGGGGAATGACCTATTTTGATTCTAAAGTGCCAGGTTCAATGAAGCACCCGGGAATCCAGGGCGACTGGATCCGCACTGTCCGTGATTCCGTTGCACGTAAAAATCTTGAATTTATTGCTTATTACTGCATCGAATATGATGAAGGAGCTGCACGTCGTTTTCCTGAATGGCGCGTACGCCAGGCCGATGGCACACCGCTTATCCGTGATGACCTCTATGCAAAATGGAGTCTGTGCTGCTATCAGACCGGTTATCGTGAATACAGTCTGTCCCATATGGAAGAAATTGTTCGAAATTATCACCCGGATGCGCTCTTTATGGACATCTTCGGTGCTTCCCTCTGCTACTGCGAGCACTGCCGCAGCAAATTCCGTGAGATGTTCGGCTATGATATCCCGGAAACAGATGAGGATATAAAGCTTCACCGCCGTGATCTCGTTGCTTTTCTTAACAAGAACACTTACGACTATCTGGCTGAGCTCCGCTCCCGCGTAAAGGCGATCGATCCTGCCATTGCAATCACGATCAATTTCTCCTGTCATTATCCTAAAGAGATCCGTGATCTTTTAGACTATCAGTTCTCCGAACCACTGATGAAAGATAACTGGTATTCTTCTATCTATGCACGCGATACCGCAGTCGGACAGTATCCGATCCTTGCTCCTGGTGAAGCTTCCCAGGTATACAATTATGACCGTGAAGAACAGTATATCTGTGATCTTTCTTCCATCGCCGCACAGGGATGCCGTGTAGGTATGTACAGCGGTTCCCAGCACATCGATGGTACTCTTGAGCATCTGGAGGCAGAACGCCTCGGCAGTGTTTACAGCATTCTGAAAGAACTGGAACCACATTTCAAAGATCGTCAGCCGGTCAAATGTGTCGGCATCCTTCAGAGTGATGCATCAAAAGCCATAAATGCTTTTCCGTTCCATCCGGATGCAATCCTTCGAATGAAAAAGCACAACCCTCATACTTATGCTATCCTCGGTGCTATGCAGCTGTGCGAACAGTCAAAACTTCCTTACGGAATTCTCCCGGAAGGCGAGGTGAGTGCAGAGCGTCTTGCGCAGTATGATATGATCCTTCTTCCGGAGGTTTATGTTATCACAGAGTCCACAGCCAGCCTTCTGAGAAAATATGTATCCGATGGCGGCAGACTCCTTGTTTCCGGTAAGACCGGATTATGGGACACTGATTTCAATTCTCTGGATAATTTTATTCTGTCTGATCTGATGGGTGTTTCATTTACAAAGCTCCATACAGAATATGCACAGAACACCTGGAGCTCCTATATTAAAAAGACTCCTGATTCCTCATTCAATGGAATCTTTGACCGTACAACACCACCTGTAAGCAACTTCTTTATCGAAGCAGAATGCACGGATGCCCACCCGGAATTCACGTTCGTACTTCCATGTACCGCATGTTCTCCGGCTGACTGGGTTAACTGGTGGAGCCCGCCGCCGGGTACCGAAACAGCTTATCCTGCACTGACCATTAATCAGTACAACAGCGGTTCTGTTGTTTACACAGCATTTGATCTGTTCACAATGGCAGCTGAAGAAAGCTACCGTACAACCGGAGACCTGTTCAAACAGATCACCGAAAAACTGAACATCAAGCCTGCACTCCGCAATATCACAGATATTCCGAACATCCTTCGGACAGCATACTTTGAAAAAGATGACTGTTACCAGATCCATCAGGTTTCTCTTATGGCTCATCAGTTCAAAGGAGATGTGACAGCTGTCAACGGTGGTGTGATCTCCGTATCCACACCGATCAAAGAAGCGGTTGTGATCTACCCTGAACACAAAACTCTGCCGATCACACAGAACGGCAGCGAATGGCTGATACAGCTTCCGGATTTTACGATCCAGCAGTTTATTATTCTAAAAAAATAAGTCCAACAAAAAACCAGCATCCTGTATGGAGGCTGGTTTTTTTACGCTTTATTTATTTTTCTCTCTTATACATTTCTCCAATTACATAGCACAGAGCTGCAACGATCATACCATTGATGGATGCAATTCCCCATGTCACTACGTTTGCCACGATCGCACCAAGAATAACTCCGGCAACTGCAAACCAGTTGACTGTTACAATCTTAATGGTATCTGTATCGTAAGCCTTTTTGTTCATGAAATAAGAGATTACCAGGATGATACCAACCGGCGGCAGTGTACAGTTCAGGATGTTCAGCCATCCGCAGAAGTTGTAGTACAGCCATACCGAAAGCAGTGTTCCGATAACACCGGAGATCAGGACCATCGGTTTCTTTCTCTTATTGAAAATGTTTGCAAGACCAAGTCCTGCTGTATACAGAGCATTGTCATTTGTTGTCCAGATATTTAATCCCAGAACCAGGATTGCAAGATAGAACAGATTCAAACGAATCATAACTTCAAAAATATCATTTCCGCCAACAAAGATATAAGAGATAGCTCCAAAGAAGAACATCAGGGAGTTTCCGATAAAGAAAGCAACTACTGTTGCGATCGTTCCCTGTTTACCATTTTTTGCAAATCGTGTAAAGTTCGGAGTCGCAGTTCCTCCTGATACGAAAGAACCAATTGCAAGTCCTGCGCCGCCGATGACACTCAGAGAACCGCTGGATTTGGCAAACTGATCAACGATTGTGCCATCGCCCTGTTTAATAGCCATGATCATTGCCACTGTTCCAAGAATTGCAACAAGCGGTACGGCAATATAACTGATCACGGTAAGAGACTTAATTCCAAAATATGCAGATGCAGTCATACATGCTCCTGCGATCAGGATCAGCACCCATTCTACCGCAGTGCTTCCGCCAAAAAGTTCACGTGCTACCGGAATTGCAAACATTGCAATACCTACGCCAAACCATCCGATCTGTGTAAAACTTGTCAGCGCAGAAGAAATATAAGAACCTTTTTCTCCAAACGCTCTCTTGGAAAGCAGGTCAAGGCTTAAGCCTGTCTCTGCACCTACATAACCAAGCAGACCTGTGTAAATACCAAGGATCGCACCACCCAGAAGGAGGGCTTTGATAAATCCCCAGAAGTCCAGTCCTGCTGCCATTTCCTGGCCTACCCACATACTTGCAGAAAAGAAAGTAAATCCAAGCATGATCATAAACATTGTCACAAATCGGCGTCTGCTCCACTTCGGAACTGCGCACTCTGCAAAGTCAATATCCACCTTTCCCTGCTCTGCGCTGTTTGCTGTTGTCATTTTTTCACTCATTTGTTCTCCCCGTTTTTCCTTAATCTAAAATATATTTTCGCAGTGCGCCCGTAAATTCACCGATACGTTGCTCTGCGAGTTCTTTTAATGTGATATCTTTCATACTTTCGATGTATCCAAGTTCCTGACGATACAGCCATTTTGCATCTGCCGGGCGAACCTTCTGATAGTGGTTTGCCTTGATCCAGTCTTCATAGCTGATCGGAGTAGGATAACCAAGTTTCTCATCCAGAAGCTCTTTGAAATCGATCTTGTCAGCTCTTTCTTTGATTCCTTCCCAAAATTCCAGAACCTCTTCTACATGCTCATGGATCTCATAACGTCTTGCACCGCCATCATAGATGATACATTTTTCAAAAAGAGGACTGCACATGGAAAGTGTTTCTCTTCTGAATTCAGGCGCAACGATACCACCCTTCCAGTAGAAATCCACGTCCGGAAGGTTGATCCCGGAAACACCCTTGTCCTGATAGGTACTGAAGATTCCTTCATAATAAACAGTGATAAAGCCTTCGAACTCCGGCCAGAATTCACGGATCTCTGCAGTAAGCTTCTCAAGGATATCGATTCCCTTGGTTCCGCCGATTGTAAAAATAATGATATTACGGAGTCTTGCGCCATGATCTCTGTAAAAATCAGTCACATAGCGAAGGCAATGGATCAGAGTCTCTCCACTTGCAATGATGTCACCGATCATCAGTGTGCTGTCCGGCACCATAGTAAGTTTGCTGTACTTGATCTCCAGACCTGCGATCTCTTCTTTTTCAAATACACGCTCACTGGAAAGAAAGCTGATATCATGAACACGGATATGCTCTCTGTAGCATGCCTCTTCCAGAGGATAGTTCAGCGCGCCTCTAAGAATAGAAAGAATATTTGCTGTCGTAACCTTCTTCTGTTCCTTCAGATAATAAAGCATCTGAGAAGTCGAAGAAACAAGGCAGTTGTATACCTCATAACCTACTATTTCCGGTGTATTCAGAAGCTTTCTTGATTCTGCTTCAGAAATAACATAATACTCATTTTCATAATCTCCGCCTTCCAGACGATAGCAGGCAACACCCTGCTCATCGAACTCCGGCACCAAAACTACATTGTCCCAGTTTTTCATCTGTACCTTTTCCCTTCCTGTGTATTTTCCCTTGACTTTTGTAACTTATGAATTTACATAACAAAACATCTTACAAAAGAGTATGATGAACTGCATGGATTGTCAAGTAGAAAAAGCATTTCCGACCACTATATTCATAAAAAAGATCCCCCTGCCATCACTGGCATTGAGATCTTTTTTATTTCCAGTCTTCTGACCGGTTTATATCGCTCCCAGAATTTCTCTGGCGTTGTTGATTCGTTCTTCTGATGGTGGTCTGACACCTTCCAGCGGATAAGGAATTCCGAGCTGTTCCCATTTAAATACCCCAAGGGTGTGGTACGGAAGCACTTCGACTCTCTCCACTGTTTTTAAAGTATGGATAAAATCTGCAAGCCTGTGGAGATACTCATCTTTATCGCTGCCTCCGGGAACAAGTACATGGCGGATCCACATCGTTTTTCCCATATCTGACAATTTCCGTGCCATTGCCAGGATATTTTTGTTGGACTGTCCTGTAAGCTTGATATGTTCTTCTTCATCAATCTGCTTGATGTCGAGAAGAACAAGATCAGTATACTTCATAAGCTCCAGCCATTTGGAATAAAAAGGTTCTTTTTCTGTGTAAGGATTGGCGCTGGTATCAAGAGTTGTATGAACTCCTGCTGCCTTTGCCTGACGGAAAAATTCAATCAGGAAATCAATCTGGAGAAGCGGTTCTCCTCCGCTCACAGTGATTCCACCTTTGTTACCCCAGTAATTCTTATAGCGAAGAGCCTGTTTCAGAAGCTGAGACGGGGTGTACTGCTGCCCCTCTCCCATTTTCCAGGTGTCCGGATTATGGCAGAACTGGCAGCGCATTGCACATCCACTCAGGAATATCACATATCTGACGCCCGGTCCGTCTACTGATCCGAAGCTTTCCAGAGAATGGACATATCCTTTGATTTCTTCACTCATTATTACATTCTGTCGTGGCAGGTTCTGGCGATAACATCCAGCTGCTGCTCTCTTGTAAGGTCGATGAATTTAACTGCATATCCGGATACACGGATTGTGAAGTTTGCGTACTCTTCTTTTTCCGGATGTTCCATTGCATCGATCAGTTTTTCTTTACCAAATACATTAACGTTGAGGTGATGAGCACCCTGGTCAAAGTATCCGTCAAGTACATGAACAAGGTTCTCTGTACGTTCTTCTTCTGTATGTCCCAGAGCATCCGGGTTGATGGTCTGAGTATTGGAGATTCCGTCAAGGGCATCTTCATAGTCCAGTTTTGCAACAGAGTTGAGGGAAGCAAGAAGTCCGTTCTGCTCTGCGCCGTAGGACGGGTTAGCTCCAGGTGCCAGCGGCTCGCCTGCTTTTCTTCCATCCGGAAGGGATCCTGTAGCTTTACCATAAACAACGTTGGATGTGATGGTAAGGATAGAAGTAGTAGGTTTTGAATCACGATAGGTATGGATATGTTTCAGTTTCTCAAGGAATGTAGAAAGCAGTGTTGTTGCGATCTCATCTGCTCTGTCATCATCGTTACCATAACGTGGGAAGTCACCTTCTACTACGAAATCTGTTGTGATTCCGTCTTCGTCACGGATTGCTTTAACTTTTGCATATTTGATAGCAGACAGAGAGTCTACTACGTGAGAGAATCCTGCGATACCAGTTGCGAAGGAACGGTCAACCTTTGTATCGATCAGAGCCATTTCTGCTGCTTCATAGTAGTATTTGTCATGCATGTAGTGGATCATGTTCAGTGTTCCAACATACAGATGAGCCAGCCAGTCCATCATCTTGTCATATTTTGCGATTACTTCGTCATAGTCAAGGTATTCAGAAGTAATTGGCTGATACTGAGGTCCTACCTGCTGTTTTGTCTTCTCATCAACACCACCGTTGATAGCGTACAGAAGACATTTTGCAAGGTTTGCACGAGCTCCGAAGAACTGCATTTCTTTACCTGTCTCAGTAGCAGATACACAGCAGCAGATGCTGTAGTCATCGCCCCATACCGGACGCATAACATCATCGTTCTCATACTGGATAGAGCTTGTCAGTACGGAGATGTCAGCTGCATATTTCTTGAAGTTTTCCGGCAGTCTTGAAGAATACAGAACAGTAAGGTTCGGTTCCGGAGCCGGTCCCATGTCTTCCAGAGTGTGCAGGAAACGGAAGTCGTTCTTTGTTACCATTGTACGTCCATCCTGTCCCATACCTGCAACTTCCAGAGTTGCCCATACCGGGTCACCGGAGAACAGCTGGTTGTAAGAAGGAATACGTGCAAATTTAACCATACGGAATTTCATTACCATGTGGTCAACAAGCTCCTGAGCTTCTTTCTCTGTAAGAGTTCCGTTCTCAAGGTCTCTTTCAATATAGATATCAAGGAATGTAGAGATACGTCCAACACTCATTGCAGCACCGTTCTGAGTCTTGATTGCTGCAAGATATCCGAAGTACAGCCACTGGAATGCTTCTCTTGCATCTTTAGCCGGCTGTGAAATATCATATCCGTAAGCTTCAGCCATAACTTTCATGCCTTTGAGTGCGCGAATCTGATCTGCGATTTCCTCACGAAGCTGGAAGTCATAACGTCTCATACCCTGACGGTCGCAAGCTGCGAAGTCTTTCTGTTTTCCTTCGATCAGAGCGTCGATACCGTACAGTGCTACTCGTCTGTAGTCACCAACGATACGTCCACGTCCATAAGTATCCGGAAGACCTGTCAGGATCTTGTTGTGACGGGCTGCTTTCATTTCTGGTGTGTAGATATCAAATACACCCTGGTTGTGTGTTTTGAATTCGTAGTTATGGAAAACGTCTTTGATCTTGTCGCTTACTTTGTATCCGTAAGTCTCACATGCCTGCTCTGCCATTTTGATACCACCGTATGGCATGAATGCACGTTTCAGCGGTTTGTCTGTCTGCAGACCAACAACTTTTTCAAGATCTTTGAGGTCTTCATCGATGTATCCCGGGCCATATGCTGTCAGAGATGTAACAACCTCTGTCTCCATATCCAGAACGCCGCCTTTTGCACGCTCTTCTTTCTGAAGTTCCTGAAGTTTTCCCCACAGTTTGTTTGTAGCCTCTGTAGGTTCTTCCAGGAAAGAAGCATCTCCGTCATATGGTGTGTAGTTCATTGAAATAAAGTTACGAACGTCGATTTTTTCCTTCCAACGGTTTCCTTTGAAACCTTCCCACTGTGAAAAGTTTTTCATTTTTGCACCTCTCTAAAATAGAATTTATTCCGCGTATGTCCCGTCTAACTTTTCTCCTAAAAGAAAAATAAGACCGGAATCTTATTATAGTTACATGTGAACTCTCCCTCGTTCACGCCGCTAGTTTACACTATTGAAAGCACCTTTGTCAATTAATTAACGCATGCTTTTAATTTTGTACAATTTGTAGTTGTATTTTGAAAGTTTTTATCAATATATTGTATTTTTACGAGTGCAACACTAATTTTTTCGACTTTTCCGGTTTCTGTTTCTTCTTATTATAATCTTCCTCGCCCTGACATTGCAATGGGTAGCTTTTTGGAGCTTTTGTCGAACGAATGTTCTAAAAAGTTCTTGATTTCAAGAACATGCGTTTGTATAATAGATGTATGATAACAGAGATTACAAATGATAATTACACAACGCAGGAAAAGTTACAGATTCTGGCAGATGCAGCAAAATACGATGTCGCATGTACTTCAAGCGGTTCCAGCCGACGCGGAAAGAAAGGAGAGCTCGGCAATGCAGAGGCATGTGGCATCTGTCACAGTTTTGCCGCTGATGGAAGATGTATTTCCCTTCTCAAGATCCTGATGACAAATCATTGTGCCTATGACTGTAAATATTGCATCAACCGTGCCAGCAATGATGTACGCCGCGCAACCTTTACGCCACAGGAAATCTGTGAACTAACCGTTGAATTTTACAAACGGAACTATATCGAAGGTCTCTTCTTAAGCTCCGGTGTCTTAAAAAATCCGACCTATACCATGGAAAAAATGTGTGAGACACTGCTGCTCCTCCGTACCCGGTACCATTTCAACGGATACATTCATGTAAAAACAATTCCCGGGGCCTCTGACGAGCTGCTTGCCGCGGCCGGATATCTGGCAGACCGCATCAGTGTCAATCTGGAACTTCCGACAGAAACAGCTCTGCGTTCTCTTGCCCCCAATAAAACCATGCAGAATATCCTGAATCCCATGGGAAAAGTACAAAATACTATTGCCTCTCACCGGATAGCTGCTGGAAAGTCTGCATATATGGATCGAAACCGGGGAAATCAGTTTTTAAGAAATGGTATTTTCTCAGACGATTCCAAGAAAACCTTCAGAGAAAAACTCAATATGCAGAATACCGATGCAAAACCCGGGAACAATCCTCCCCTCAAAAAAGAGGATCCGAATCTTATCTCCCGTGATAAAAATAAATTCACGAAACATATCCTGACATGGGAAAATGCCTGTCAGCTGGCACCTCTTGACATGTCCGATCTGAAACGGAATTTCGCTCCGGCAGGGCAGAGTACCCAGATGATCATCGGTGCCACTGGCGAAAGTGACTATACTCTGTTACAGACCAGCCAGGCTCTGTACCAGGGCTTTGATCTGAAACGAGTCTTCTATTCGGCATATATTCCGTTAAATGATGACTCCATTCTCCCTCAGATTGGAACTCCACCTCCACTTCTCCGGGAACATCGCCTGTATCAGGCAGACTGGCTGCTACGCTTCTATGGCTTCCAGGCAGATGAACTGTTATCTGAAACCCAGCCAAATTTCAATGAACTGCTGGACCCCAAATGCGACTGGGCGCTGCGCCATCTGGAACACTTTCCGGTAGAAGTTGAAAAAGCATCTTATGCCACGTTGCTTCGGGTTCCAGGAATCGGACCCAAATCTGCTGGCCGTATAACCTATGCCCGAAGATATGGCCGTCTGAATTTTGACAATCTGAAAAGAATGGGCGTAGTTTTGAAACGCGCACATTATTTTATCACCTGCGGTGGCAGACAAATGTATCGTACTCCTATTGAAGAAGCCTATATCACCCGACAGCTGGTTCAGGTAGATGCAAAAGATTCCTGGAAAGTACAACATTCCAATGAATCTTATTCCCAGATGACTCTCGCTGATTTTGGGATCGGCTAAACTTCCCTCTGCCAGTTTCCAGCCACTTTTACATATAGGATCAGAATACGGAATAAAAATATGAAAATATATACTTGCCAGGACCGCTTAACGGATATCATGACCTGCATCTATGATGCCTGGTCAGAAGCCCTGAAAGTCGGTCATAACCAGATTGGACTAAAGAAAGAACCTATCTTTCAACAAACAATGTTTGATGAATATATCCATGTGGATGGTGATCCATCCAAAGCAGAAAAGGTTATACGCTCCATTCGGAGAAGCATCTCTGAAACTGCATACATGAACATCTACTACGCCTCATTGTCTGCGGATGAGAACGCTCTGCAGGCAATCTATGACTTTCTTCGGGTGGGGTTTGCTATTGGCAGTACTGTAGTCGAGCAATATACGAATCCACATGTAATGAATCTTCTCGAACTCCGGCGCCAGGTATCAAATGAAGCGCATCATTTTCGGGAATTTGCCCGTTTTCAAAGTCTGGAAAACCAGGTCTATGTCAGTCATTTGGAGCCCAGGAATGATGTAATCATGCTGGTTGGCAACCATTTTGCCAACCGTATGCCCTCCGAACACTGGATGATCATCGATGATAACCGCAAAACTGCCTGTGTACATGTAAAAGATGGTGAAAATTATCTGCGCTATCTGACGGACGATGAATTTTCGGTATTACAAAAGACAGAATCTTATGAAGATGAATATACTGATATGTGGAAAACATTCTTCCATGCCATAAGCATTGAACAACGGAAGAATTACGTCTGCCAGCGAAATTTATTTCCCATCTGGAAAAGAAAACATGCCGTGGAATTCAGATAATTCAAGAATGCCCTGATAGATCAGTTTCCACCACATAAAAAGACCGAAACAACGCATTCCGGTCTTTTTTCATCATATCCTATTCATTACACATGGAAATTTCGCCCGACAACGCAAGTAAAACATGGAGATTTCCCTTTCTCAACCAGAACGGTCTTAGAACAAAAGAAGCGGCATGCCGCACAGAATAAAGCAGAAACGAATCATATCACTGTCCTTTAATGCCGCCAGACAGCTACATAATTTTCTTTCTTCCATACTAGCATGCCGCACTGTGTACGTCCATCAAAAGAGTTCGAAACTTATTGACAAACTCCGCACTTCTTCGACATTTATTTTACTTCTACAAGCTCAATCTTAAAGTTCAGCTCTTTACCAGCCATCTCGTGATTGGCATCAAATGTAATTGTCTTTTCATCTTTGGCTGTAACTTTGACCGAGAAAGGCTGCCCATACTGATTAGACAAATATACCTGCTGACCTACTGTCAGGTCCTCTGCACCCGGAAGCTGTTCAATCTCAAGAGTAAAGATCGCATCCGGATTCGGCTGTCCATAAGCCTCTTCCGGCATCAGATGGATTTCTTTGATTTCTCCGACCTTCATGTCTGCAACAGCTGCATCAAAGCCTTTGATCATCTGTCCTGCTCCGCAGACAAACTCCAGCGGCTGTCCACGATCATAGGAAGAATCGAACTGTGTTCCATCGTTGAATGTTCCCTCGTAATGTGTACGGCATGTCTTTCCTACATTCGGTCCGGAAAATGCCGGTTTATGTGAACCACAGCCGCCACAGCTGCTTCCACAGGACTCCCCTTCCTCATGGTTTCCACAGGAATGTCCTTCTTCATGATGATGGTCACAGGTTGTTCCTGCTGATTCCAGTTCGCCCTTCAGATAAGCTTCTACTACTTCATCTGTATTTCCCTGTGCGCCGGAGCATAACTGAATACCTGCCTCCGCAAGTGCAGTCTGTGCACCTCCTCCAATACCACCGCAGATCAGTACATCAATCCCCTGTTCTGCCAGAAGTCCGGCCAGGGCACCATGTCCAGTTCCGTTAGAACCGATCACTTCACTTGAAACAACTTTGTTGTCTTCTACTTCATAAACCTTAAAGTTTTCTGTTTTTCCAAAATGCTGAAAAACATTTCCATTATCATAAGTTACTGCAATTTTCATTATAAAAATCCTCCAATCCATACTTTGTCGCTCAGATTAGTATAGCTTGTCGGAGAAATAAAAGCAACCAGTAAACTGCAAAGGAATAACCATCTTCACCAGTTACCTTCACCAATGAATATTAAAATCCAACGAATTTTTATATTGCTTATATTTTCCATCTGTGAGTAGTTTTTTATATGCGTCGTATGCGGCCTGAAGACTGTCATATTTTACTGCGGTCTCATCCAGCTCTTTTTTTGCAGTGCCTGTGCTCATCTGCGCTGCAATTGCAACGTAATCAGGGCCATATCCTGTACGTTTGGCGGTTGTAGATTCTGCTACATAATATTTATTATCTGCCGTACAGACAATCACAGGAATCTTCTGGTTCGCACCGACAACATCTGTATTAACAGAAGTCCAGAGCAAAGCACGTTTTCTAGCATCCTTCGCCCTTCCATAATATGCCCAGGTTCCTTTCTTAAGGAGACTGTCAGATGCCATCTTCGTCTCTATCCTTGGAACCATAGTAGATTTTGGGCATCTGGAATCGATTTCAAAGATGCCAGTTACACCGTTCAATGCATTACTTTCCTGAAGAACTCTGTCGAAGTTTTCTTCCGGGTTAAACCAGTATTCTTTTACTTCATCGTTTTCTACACTGTCTCCTTTTCCGGTTTTCCAGTCAAATAAAATACCGGTTTCAGGATTCATGGACACTTCGCATATTCCGTCCGCAACGGGATATCCCTTCCAGTTAACAGTATCAGGGTCGCTGTTAGAATGCGTGATTCCCGCAATTGTCACCGTATCTGACGACTGCCATTTATCTATTTTCTGCTTCAGATGAACGATCTCCTTTACATCTTCATTTCCCTCTATTCCCGTTTCCATCACCACTTTGTCATACGCCGTCCTGACATTTGCAAGATCAGTTGATTCCCTGCTTTTTTCTATATATTTGGTATAAGTCGGTGCAACAACACCTATAAGAATCGCAAGAATTGCAATGATGATCACAAGTTCCACAAGTGTAAAACCTTTGTTTCTGTTTTTCATATATTTTCCTTACATTGTATAATTTTATATCTCTATATCATATTTTATTTGATCGTGATTTGCAAGCTATTCCCCAATTTTATTGACACCTTAACCAGGTAACTGGCAGGAGTTTTTCAATTTTCCTTGCCCGTTTTAATAAAACATGCAATAATTATTTTGTTTTTATACACATGACTGAATTTTATAAAATATAAATACGAGGAACAAATCAAGATGAAAACATACGAAGAATTACTTTCTGATATTGAAGACGATATGGAACTTATGGGGGCATTGCACATTGTTTATGCCATGGAAGAAAACGGTGTTCTCACCGGTTATGATTATCTCCCGGAAGAGCCTTATACAATCTCTGTGACCTTGAAAGACCTTCAGGAAAAAATTCATCAGCAAATGCTCTATGACAAAGCATCTGCATATACTTATGATTCTGATAAAAGCGCCCCAAAACTGGCAGTAATTTTCCCGGGAATCGGCTATACTGCTGACAAACCACTCCTGTATTATGCAAGCCGTCTTGCCAGACATTATGGGTATCAGATTCTCGCTGTATCCTATGGAACCCTCCCTGAGAATGTCAAGGGTGATCACGCAAAAATGAAGCAGGCTTTTGAGCTTGCTTATGAACAAACAGAACAGGCTCTGCAGGATATCGACTGGAATTCCTATGGCAGCATTCTCTTTATTTCCAAAAGCATCGGTACAGTTATCGCTTCCGCTTATGCTTCCAGACATAATATAAAAGGAAAAAGCATCCTGTTCACACCTCTGACTGACACTTTTTCCTTTACTCGTCCCGGCAGCATTGCATTTCACGGTACTGCAGATCCATGGGCAGAAACAGACTCTATCCGTACACTGGCTGAACAAAAAGAAGTCCCTCTTTTTCTTACGCCAAATGCCAATCACTCTCTGGAGACCGGCGATGTACAGGCAGATCTTTCGATTATAAAAGCCACAATGGAGCATGTTAACCGTTTTATTGCAACTCCGTAGATTATTTCGTATATTCCTGAATCAGGGCAAGAAGGAGCTCCACACTCTTCTCCATTCCTTCCACACTGATATGCTCATATGGTCCATGAAAAGCATGTCCACCTGTTCCAAGATTTGGACACGGCAGTCCTTTGAAGCTTAACTGGCATCCATCGGTTCCTCCACGAATTGGAAGGATCAATGGTGCCACACCTGCTGCCTCACATGCCTTTTTCGCATGGTCGATCAGATGCATGTGCTCTTCTACAATTTCTTTCATATTGAGGTACTGGTCAGTAATCTTAAGCGTTACCGTCCCTTCGCCCCACTTTGCATTTAAGTTCTTTTCTATCAGTCGAAGAGTCTTCTTCCGCTCTTCGAATCCGTTTTTGTCATGATCTCTGACAATATAATTAAGTTTCGCTTCACCGACTTCCCCCTGCATGCTGATCAAATGATAAAATCCCTCATAGTCTTCGGTTCCTCTCGGTGTCTCCATAGATGGCAGGCAGTTATTGATCTCTATCGCAACCAGACTGGCATTGATCATCGTATCTTTTCCTTCACCCGGATGAACATTAAATCCCCTGATTTTAAATTCTGCTTTGCAGGCATTAAAATTCTCGTACTGAATCTCCCCTTCACTGTCACCATCCAGAGTATAAGCATACTCTGCGCCAAACTGATCCAGATTGAAATGTTCCGCTCCCATTCCAATTTCCTCATCCGGAGTAAATGCTACACAAATCATGCCATGCGGCCGATTTTCTGTCTGGATTCTTTCAATCATAGTCAGAATCTCTGCAATTCCTGCTTTGTCATCTGCTCCCAGAATCGTTGTTCCATCCGAAGTGAGCAGTGTACGTCCTTTTAGCCCTGTCAGATGTGGAAATTCCTTCGGACTCAATACCAGTCCGCTTGTGCCAAGTACCAGATCCCCGCCATCATAATTTTCGGTAACCATCGGTCGGATCTCATGATCACAAAAATCAGAAACTGTATCCATATGTGCGATAAATCCAAGTGCCGGAATCTCTTTTTTTCCTTCCGTCGCCGGAAGTTTTCCATACAGATAACACTTATCATCAAGGACTACCTCTGTCAGGCCAAGTTCCTTCATTTCTTTTTCCAGCTTCCTCGCCAGATCAAACTGACACACAGAAGACGGAACTGTCTCACTCTCTTCATCACTCGGCGTACGCACTGTCACATAGTTGATCAGTCTTTCCCATGCTTTCATAATATCTGCTCCTTTGTTTCTATTTAGTTCTCTGTCTGATGTATATCTCCAGATTGTTTTATTCTTTTAAACATTTCATCATTGTTGGGACAAGAATATTCATATCAACAGGCTTTGCAACATGAGCATTCATTCCAACAGAAAGAACCTTTTGTATATCTTCTGCGAAAGCATTGGCAGTCATCGCAATAATTGGGATCCTGGCTTTTTTCGTATCCTTCATCTTTCGGATAGTTAATGTAGTGTCATATCCATTCATAACCGGCATCTGGATATCCATAAGGATCATCTTGTAATAATCAGCATCAGCTTTTTCAATCATGTCAATACATACAACACCATCATTGGCAGTCTCAACAATACATCCTTCTTCCGTCAATAATTCCGTTGCGATTTCAGTGTTGATCTCATTATCTTCAACCAACAAAATCCGAACACCGTTCAGGCAATTCTTATTGCACAGATTACTGTTTTTCTTCACCAGAGAATCGTCTTCTGACGCTTTTCGACAAGGAATAGTTACTGTAAATGTGGAACCCTCACCCTGCTTACTTTCCACTTCTATTGTGCCATCCATGAGCTCTACAAGCTTTTTTGTAATGCCCATTCCAATGCCACTGCCATCAATATGACTTAATGTCGTGTTACGTTCTCTTTCAAAAATTTCAAAAATACGCTTTTGGAATTCTTCAGACATACCAATTCCATTATCGGTAATGGTAATGATCATATTGCACCAGTCTTCTTTTTCACAGGATTTCTGTACAACATTACAGGATATAGCACCTCCTGTATTTGTATACTTTATCGCATTGCTTATAATATTAAGACAGACTTCTGACAGATGTGGTGCATCCATATATACATACGGATACATGATTTGTTCTGTCAGAGAGAGAGTCTGATTTTTACTTTCTGCCTGTTGCTGGAACATAATGATACAATTTTCAAAGCACTCATGAACATTCGAAACAGTGTATTCCATTTCGACTTTATTATTTTCAATTCTTGCAAGATCCAGAACATTACCAAGCATCGATAAAAGTTCTTTTCCGCATATTTGAATTTTTTCAAGATATCTGCCAAGTTTTTCTGTTTCCTGCAAATGTCTGGATGCCAGTTCGGCATAACCAATGATTGCATTCATAGGAGTACGGATGTCATGTGACATATTGAACAGAAATGACGATTTTGCTTTATTTGCACATTCTGCTTTTAATTTAGCTTCCCGCAATTCCTCCTCTTGTCTTAATTCCCGCATTTTTTCATCTGTCACATCTCGATTCGCAATCAATACTGATGTGACATTTCCATTTTTATCATAATTCTGAGGAACTACCATAGAAAGAAACCATGATCCTTCCTTCAATTTGAATTCGGAAGACATAGATTCTTTATTATGAAGCCGTGCCGCCATGGTTTGTATATCAAAAAATTCCATATACTTCTGTACAAACGGTTCTGCTATAATCCTTTCAATAGTCTCGACCTGAGGATTCCATTCGATATTATTATCTTTAATATCAACATTCATTTTTCGGGTTTTTTTGACAAGTTCAACACGCTTTGTTTTTAAATCCAACCTTAAAATCAAATAATAGGCAGTGCCTAATGCATGAAATGCCTGCCGGGTTTTTTTTACCTGTTTTCCCAAGGTAACAGGGAACTCTTCGCCGTCCATCTGTTCCAAATCTGGTGTTGACTGATGCAAATGCTGAACCAGCCATTTCCCATTCGTCCACTTATAGATAATCGTAAATCTTGTCTCCATTTTAAAACAGATCGAACCATCTTTAAACAGACCAACAAAATCTACTGTTCCGTGTGCAAGAACATGGTCATCATCAAGCCGTTCTTCTATCTGATGTAAATTTTGTACTTCGATTCTGATTTTACCTCTTCGTTTTACATCAAATTTAAATGATTCTAAAAACTCATGTAGATTCGCGAATAACTCATGTTTCCCAGTTCCAATCAGACTGATATTTTCATCAAAATAATTTTCTATACCCAAATCATTTACTGATTCAGCATTACTATATATTTTCATAAGTTGCTCTGTGAGTTTTTTGAAATCATCCATACAGTTTCCTCATACTTAAAAAGTCTTAAATAGCTTTAAGTTTTCTGTTTTATTCGTAAAGTTTATCCGCTTTTTATTCTCTTTCCAAAATTTCGAATTTCCACATAAAATCATTTATTGTATTATATCACAGCGACATATTGTTCTGCCATCATCTTTTCAAGACATGTGTCCATGACAATATTTCAATACCATATAGTTTCGGTGCCCCTCCCCACCAGTTTTTATACATCTGGAAAGCAATTACAGCCAACTTTCCAGAACATCATTCAGCTTATTCATATCCAGCGGTTTTGCGATATGTCCATTCATGCCTGTATTTTTGGCCAGCTGTACATCTTCTGCAAAAGCATTGGCAGTCATGGCAACAATAGGCAGTTTTCCCTTTTCACCCGGAAGGCTCCTGATTGCTGCAGTTTCCTCATAACCATTCATGACAGGCATTTGGATATCCATAAAAACAAGATCATACAATCCTTCCGGAGAAGCTTCCACTTTTTCAACTGCAATTTTCCCATTTTCTGCTGTTTCCACTTCTGCCCCTGTCATCTGCAGAATTTCACCAGCAATTTCTCTGTTCAACTCATTATCCTCAACCAGCAGAATCCTTTTTCCCGTGTAGTCTGATTCTGACAGCTCATCCAGATAATTTCTTGCTGTTTTTTCTTTTCTTCCTGAAGTAAACTGCCGCAATGTAGCCGTCAGCCGGGAACGGAACAGCGGTTTTGCAATAAAAGCATCTACGCCTGCAGCCTTTGCTTCTTCTTCAATCTCACTGAATTCATAAGATGTCAGTACAATAATGGTAATCTCTTTCCCTATCCGTTTCCGGATCTGTCTGGCTGTTTCTATACCATCCATGTCCGGCATCTTCCAGTCCAGGATGACAGCAAAGTAATCATTTTTTAGCTCATGACGTGCATAGCAGCGCTCAACAGCTTCTCTGCCAGAGAGAACCCATTCACCTGTAATACCGATTTCTTTCAGTGTAGCAACTGTACTTTCACAGCATGTCTTATCATCATCCACAACCAGAACAGGCAGATTCATCAGATTTCTGTCCTGTTCTTTTTCTTTTTCCTGAAGCTCCAGATAAATGGTTACTGTAATTTTAGTTCCCTTGTGTAAGGTGCTGTCCACTTTAATATTGCCATTCATCAGGTTCACAATATTTCTGCTGATTGCCATTCCCAGACCAGTTCCCTGAACCTTAGTTGTCCGGTGGTCATCTGCACGGCTGAAAGGATCAAACATGATTTTCTGAAATTCCGGTGACATACCGATCCCATTATCCTCAATCGTAAATTCATAGCATCCAAGTTCCGAAAATCCATTTGGCTTTTCCTCTATGGAAAAAGTAATATTCCCACCATCCGGTGTATACTTGATCGCATTACTCATCAGATTCACAAACACCTGCTGGATCCTCAGGCTGTCACCACAGACATCCTCATGTTCAATGTGATTAATGCGTACATCAAAATTGTGTTTATGTTCATCAAGCACCGGTTTTGTTAGTGTAATGAGATTATCCACCAGATCCGGCAGATTGAAATCCTCCTGTGCCAGCGTCATTTTTCCACTTTCAATACGTGCCATATCCAGCACTTCATTGATCAGCCCCAACAGGTGTCGGCTTGATTTTGTAATCTTACTGAGACATTCAATGACTCTGTCCTGACTCTCAATATTTGCTCCTGCGATTGCCGTCAGACCGACAATGGCATTCATCGGTGTCCGGATATCATGGGACATATTGGAAAGGAATTCTGTTTTCGCACGATTTGCATTTTCTGCGGACCGGTAAGCCTCTTTCAGTGCCTGACGGGATTCAATCTCTGCTTTCTTCTCCTGTGTCACATCCATGGATGCCAGCAATACCTTTTCCAGCTTTCCATTCTTCCATTCCAAGGGAATATAAGAAGCGATTTTATAAGTCTTTTCATCCAGGCTGCAATACTCAAACTTATAAATATCATTTTCACTTTTCAGTTTTTTCCGAATATTATCCGGGGCTATCAGGATATCTATAGCTTCCAATGGTTCCAGTGTCTTATATTTTTCAAGAACCTGCATCTGAAAATCATGATAAAATCCCAGAGGTTTATATATCATCTGTCCATTCAGATTGTAGAATTCATATCTGTCATTTTCCAGATCACAGACAACAAAGCGGTCAACCAGACGTACGATACTCTGAATCAGCTGCTCCATGGAAGCATTATCTGCTGCCATCTGCAGATGCCGTGCGCTCTCTACCTTTGCCTCTGTGATATCACGCAAGAAATCATGGCTGATTTACATCAAAGCAGATTATGGTGTGCCTTGTGATAAATGGGGACAGTCTTGAAGCAAAACGCCGAGCCGGGAATGCAGCAGATATACTGTGCGAAAGACTCTCAAAAATCGATGGAATGACTTCGATTTCCTACAATATCAACAAGGAAAACACAAATGTCATCCTCGGCAAAAAGACAGTCTGCATATGGGGAAGACCATATATTGAGGACACCATCCATCTGCTTTCTTACCCTGATTTCACACCACAGGGGACAGGCATCACATATCAGATTTCGCCACAGTCGTTCTATCAGGTAAACCCGAAGCAGACAGAAAAGCTTTACAGCACGGCACTTGCATTTGCAGGGCTCACAGGAAATGAAAATGTCTGGGATCTCTACTGCGGTATCGGTACCATATCGCTCTTTTTGTCACAGAAGGCAAAGCAGGTGTACGGAGTGGAAATAGTGCCTCAGGCAATCGAGGATGCCAAAAACAATGCGAAGCTCAATGGCATCACAAATGCACAGTTTTTCGTAGGAAAGGCTGAGGAGGTGCTGCCACAGTTTTATGAGAATGCAAAGAAAAAAGAGAATATCACTGATGATACAGCATCCACCGGACATACAGATATGCTTCGCCCGGATGTGATAGTCGTTGACCCGCCAAGAAAGGGCTGTGATGAGAAGTGCCTGGACACAATGCTTGCGATGTCACCGGAGAGGATTGTATATGTGAGCTGCGATTCGGCAACATTGGCAAGGGATTTGAAGATACTCTGTGAAGAGAAGTATGAACTCATGAAGTGGCAGGCATTTGATCAGTTTTCTCATACGACGCATGTAGAAAGTATTTGCCTCCTCGAGCGGGTGAGCAACTGAAAAATATTGATATGAACTAAGTAAATTTATAGACATTTTCTTATCGTAAAGCTATAATATTAAAATCATATAGAACAGATAGACATTGATTTTAGAAAGTGATACAAATGAAAAAAGCTAAAAAAGAGATTCATTATTCCGGCAGTGGTATTTATATTGGGCATGTGTGCGTTAATCGGCGCTATATATGTAGTCGGCAAGAGTCAGGAACAGCAGAACAGGACAAATGCAAAGCTCAATGCGATGACATATACGGAGCGTATATATGGCGAGCTTATGGAGGGAATAGGAGTTACCGATAGCTTAAAGCAGGTTGTCATAAGTGGTGATGGAAATATAAATAGGTTTTATGATATTGCAGCAAATATGATGGACGATTCGATTCAGAGTATACAGATAGCACCGAATGGAGTTGTGACTGAAATATATCCAGAGGAGAGTAATGAATCCAGTAAGATAGATCTGATAAATGATAGTGACAGGGGAGAGATTTCGCGCTATGCGAGGGATAATGACACTGTAATAATGCAGGGACCATTGGAGCTGAAGCAGGGCGGATATGGTATAGCAGTGCGCAATCCGGTTTATTTGGAGAATGAAAATGGTCAGAAGAGCTTTTGGGGCTTCACAATTGTTATACTGAAGGTTCCGGAAATTTTTTCTGAATCTGTAGAGGCTCTTTCCAGTTTTGGATATAAGTACAGTCTGCAGAAGTTTGCTTCGCCGTGGGATGATACGTATGAGTGGGTTTACGGTTCAAAGGAAGAGTTGAACGATCCGGTGATATATGACTTTAACGTGTATGGAGACAAGTGGAGGCTTGAGATTTTACCCAAGAGTGGGTTTTACAATAACAGATATCTGCTATATCTGTTCATCGGAGGTGGAGTTATTGTCCTGCTTTTGGCAGGGCTTACAGCAGCGTTGATTTCAATCAATGAGAACAGGAAGAATTTCAAGAGACTTGCTGTGACTGATGCACTGACCGGTATCTACAACAGGCACGGCTTTGATGAGCAGGTTGAGCAATATATGAGACAGAATCCGCAAAAGCATTGTGTTGTGGCAATGCTTGATATTGACGATTTCAAGCTGGTCAACGATGTGTATGGACATGCGGCAGGTGATGGTGCACTGCAGAAGCTTGCAGAGAGCATGAAGCAATATTTTTCAAAGGATGTTATACTAGGCAGAAACGGAGGCGATGAGTTTAGCATTTTTATGCCGGATTGCACGGTAGAGGAGGTTAAGCCTTTTCTTAAGAAGTTTACAGGAGAAACCAAGAAATTTTATTGTAAAGGTGAAGAACATACATTTACCATTTCACTGGGCTTTGCGGAGTATCCTGTTTTGGCTGATGACCGTTCACAGCTCATGCGGTGTGCGGATATGGCACTTTATGAGGTGAAAATGCGTGGGAAGAACGGCTGCATGGCATACCGTGAGGGGGAGCGTATAAAGAGCCGTGCGAAGCTTGGATTTGCCGTGAAGGATATTATTGACAATATGCCGGGAGCGTTCATTGTTTACAGGGCAGATAAAGAAAATGATGAGATCCTGCTTGCAAACAATGAGCTGTTTAGGCTTACAGGCTGTAAAAATAATGGACGAGCTGCTTGCATATACAGGTAAGAGCTTCTGTAATCTGATAC
>ENA-OPZZ01000214-OPZZ01000214.1-human-gut-metagenome-genome-assembly--contig:-NODE-214-length-46408-cov-8.560965_pt1 | contig 46408 bp, 39 predicted proteins | sample MGYA00242487_ERZ504511 | MGnify/ENA primary metagenome ERZ504511 (study PRJEB26092, sample SAMD00036241) | human gut metagenome | host: Homo sapiens | study: EMG produced TPA metagenomics assembly of... | reverse complement strand
CCTTTTCACCATTTAAAAACAGCTTTACTACATCTGCAATAATAAAATACGGCAAAATCTTAAAAATCACATTTCCTATTGCAAGTAACACACTCCACACATAGGCAATTCTTTTTTGTCCGGCCCACGTCAGGATCCAGCTGACTGCCGACTTCTTTTTTTCTTTCACATCTGTTCACTCCTTACGTTCGTTTTATTGTTTCGTTTTATTGTTTTGCCTTCTGTTAGTTCGTACTAACCAACATATAATAAAATAGGTGGTTTACTGGCATCAACCACCTGATATTATTATCCTGTCTGAACTTTATTCAGAAATCCAGAACCTGCAACACACATAACCTATTCAGAATTCCTGCATCAGTTATACTGGAAATTCAATATTCCACAATCGTTCCCAGCCACCTGTATTAAATTCTTTCAGTTGATGTACATTTTTCTTTGCAGTCTCCCTGTCTATATCATGCTCAATGATCTGAAATACTGATGAAAAAAATCCCGTATAGATCATATGCATAAGACTTTCCTCTACAACCGGTATTTTTACACCGGCTTCCTTCATTTTTTCCATATATTTCAGGCTGGACTTCATTTCCCGCTCCACCATATTGTGTATGAATAATTCAAATTTTCCACTGTCTCCGCATTTCAACAATAATCTGAAATTATCATAATGATCATAGATATAATCAACCATCTGCTCCATCCCATCACTGGATGTATCCGACATATTCCTTGTCTGATCACTGGCAGAAAGCTTTTCAAACTCCTCAACGATCTGGTCATAAATCTGATAAATATGTTCCATATAAGGATCCGTCAGTGCATCAAAAAGTGCCTCTTTCGTCGGATAATATTTGTAAAATGCTCCAGTAGTAAGCCCTGCATCTTTTACAATATTTCTTAAAGATGCTCCTGTCAAACCATCTTTCAGAAAATGTTTTCTGGCTGTATCTAATATGTTTTTCTGTGTATCTTCTGCTTTCGTCGACATTCTTTTCGTATCCTCTAAACTTCTTTTCAAAATATAACAGTGCTATATAACACTGTTATATTTTAACTCATTACAGGAATTTGTCAAGTCTTGGTGTTTCAATTTTTTATTTTCCTCGTGTATTCAGTTTCCACTCCGCAGATGCTTTCTGCAGTTTTACAAGTCTGTTCTATTCAGACAGATTTTCTTTGCAGAAAAGTTCTATACAGTTCTCAACCATTGTCTGATCATAGTCTGTTGAAATACCTGAGCCAAGCCAGTATGCATAGTCTCCTTCATCATATTTTCCAAGTGCCTCCAAATCGCTGCCGTAGCGCAATTCAATATGATAGGTTGTATCATTTGTATCTGGTGCTATGCAGAAATAAGTAAATTCGCCTGAGTCTGCATCGTCACTTTTAAATTCGTATAACCCACGTACTTCTTCTATTCCAACATAATGATATGTATGGGAAAAGATTTCTTTTCCTTCTGAATCATATCCCTTGATCACTGAATCAGAACCATTAAATTCCAGCTTATTTACACCTTCTTTAAAAGAGCAGTCATAAACACCATCGCCATCTTTGTATGCTTCTACTGCTTCTTCTCCATAAATTGTTCCTGAAACCATGGATGCTAACTTATCATATGCTGCCTCCGCATTTTCCTCACCAACCAACTCTGTACAATCATCAATCCAGATCTGCTGATATTTTTCATCAAGAATTACCGGCCATAGTTCCTGATATGAACCCGTCAAATCAACCAAAAGTTGTTTTGCAGCATCCTGATTTTCATCTGCTTTCTGTTTCTTGTCCGTCGTATTTGTACTTTCTGTAACAGTTGCCGTACCTGTACTTTCTGCAAATGTAGCGTTACTACAAGCAACTAACATTGAAAATGACGTTGCAACTGTTAAAAATAATGTTAAAAGTTTTTTCTGCTTCATGAGATGCCTCCTTAAATTAAAAATCGTTGCAGTTAGATTCTTCTAACTACAACGCATATTTTATAGATTTCCATATAGAATCTCAATTACTAAACAGACTCTTTTTCTATCCATTCAGACTTTCCTGTGTCTTTTTCTTACGGTATTCTGTTGGTGTCATACCGTATTCTGTACGAAATGCAGATGTAAATTTGTTCGGATTCTGATAGCCAATTTGTAATGCTATCTCCCCGATCGTAAGTTTATTTTCTTTTAAAAGGCGTTCCGCCATCTGCAGCCTGTACTTTTTCATATAAGCGTACACAGAATTTCCGTATACACCCTTAAAGCATTTTTTCAAAACAGTTGGTGACATTTTAAAACGCACTGACAATTCTTCAATCGTATAATGCCCCCTATAGTGTCCCTTTAGAAACGCATGAACCTGCTTTATTGCATCAATCTGTACATCCGAAAAATATACATGCTCAGAATTATTTTTCTTTAAATCAAATCCAGTTAATACTAATAATAGTTCCAGAATTTTCACACGAATATAACCATATCTGATTTCTTCAGGAACTTTATACAATTCCAAAAAGATATGTTCTATTGACTGATTTGCCCGTATAATAGTAAAACTATGTGTTTTTGAAATGTTACTAATCTTTTCCAGATTTACAGACAATAATTGCAGTATCCTTTTCATTTCGTCTGTAATCATGGAAAAGTCAAGCGTAATGGTAATTCCATGATAACGCGATGTTGGAAACTCTGACACATGCCCAGTTTTTTTCAAAGAACAAAATGACAAGTCTCCTGCCGCTATATAACCATATTCATTTTGTTCAAACACGCATTCGCAACGGCCTTCCATGCAATAGTTTATTTCCATCACACTGGAAGCCGGCTTTTGCTCCTTGTTGCAATACTCCATATGCATATCATTATAAACCAGATCAATTCCTGGAAACACATGATACAATGTAATCATTCCTGTACCGCTCTCATTTTCCAAATGAAAACATTCACAGAATTCCGTATCCTGTACCTTTTTGCAAGCTGATGTACCATATAACTCAATACTGGCAAAAGAATCTGATGATTTTAATTCTATATTCTTATCAGGTTTGGACTTCAATATATTTTCAGCAAGCTCATAAGCATTTTTCATAACTATTTTCCTCTATACCACATCGCAAATGCCAATTCCGGTAATCGGTCAGTCTCAATAATTGTTTCGAGCATTCTGGCAAATCCCTCCGGATTTTGAATTTGATACTGCATATGGTTGAATCCCTCAAAAACCGGAAAGTTACCGTATATATAAGTCTGCATCACTGCATTTCTGTATTTAAAATGTTCTTCTATACTTCCAAATTCCCAGAATGTATGTTTCTGCAATTCTTCTGACAATTCTGAAAATGGCTTATCTTCCAAACTGTCTGTCAGCTGTCTCCTCAGATTTCCATACGTCAAGTTCTTTCCTGCCTCTATAAAATAAGGTTTAATTTTATCATCGTCACACCACATGATTCTCTTTAGTGTTTTTCCTTTTGACCAATATAAACTTTTCATTGCTATATATAAGAACGGAACCATGATTCTGCGTGTTGCCTTTCCAATCTGTGCAAACTGCCCGCCATCAAAAAAAACATGCTTTACCGGTATTTTTATCTCTGTCAGGAATGCCATGGCGAGATCTGCTCCAATCGAAGATGCAACTATAAGTTCTATTTCTTTGATTCCATGGTTCCCCAAAAATCGTACAATCTGTTGTATCTCATCTCTTTTGCTTTGATACCTCTGTCCGGAGCAATACACAGTCGATGTTGGCATAATGCAATAATATTTTTCTGCCATTTTCTCTGCAACCGGCATACTGCTTTCCCCAGTTACTCCCATTGCATGGAAAAACAGAATGACTGAATTTGATTTATTTCCTGTTGTTTTAAATACCACACTTCCACCTTCTGTCTATTTTTTATCTATCTACTCTCTTCCATTTTGCAACAGCATTTCTTACCCGCCAGTCAATATCCAGACGTGCTCTGCGACATTCTTTCGGATGTTTTCTTGCTGCCTGAAATGCCAGTTTCACAAAGAGTCCGGATCCAACCGGGAGCATTGTCTTTAGCATGCTCTCCGGAAAAACGAAATGGGTTCCATGCTCATAAATGACATAATCCAATCTGCATGTGTGTGAATGTTCTTTCATACGCTGCTTCATACGGCGGATATATTTTGCAGTATCCCACAACACATCATCTTCAGCACCAATTAACAATACTGTTCCATGGATTTTTTCAATCTTGATCATCTCGTCTTCTGTGATTGGGTGAGCCTTTTCAGAATCATCAAATAGTTTTCTTGAATTGATCATATCACCGGTCCGTTTTGTTTCTTTCTCAATCACATGCCAGTAATCCGGATGTTTGTAACAAAACGGCATGTATGGAAGTGGTTCTTCTTTATACGAAAAAAGAGATTCTCCCTCCATTGGCCATTCCTTACAACCATCTCTTTTACCCTGCATAAATCCCTGCCAGATAAAGTCACTCGGTGTCAGACCTATCGTCAATGTGATATCCTTAAAATAAGAAGCGGCAGTCAATGCAAGTGTTCCTGTAGTAGATGCCCCGACAATTCCTATCTTCTGATTACCATGTATTTTTAACCAACTGATTGCTTTCTCTATACGTTCCAGCGGATAATTATGATGTCCATAATCCTTTTTTGCCGGCGACATCGTCATCACGTTCACACCGAGTTTATGTAACCATTTCACGGATGTACGCGCCAGATAATCCTCCGGATCATCCCCGATCATCGCAATCATTGCACAGTCTGAGCCTGTTTTACATTTCCAGTATGCACCATAAAATCCATCTGATTCCACATCAAAATGCCTTTTCTTCATCTGTATCATCTCCTCCCTTAATATCAGCTATGTTTCTCCAAAACTATTATTTTATTTGAGATATTCCGAACAGCCGGAATCTTACCTATTACATAATAAACAGGCATAAGCTCTTTCATTCCTTCAACAAGACTGACTTCCTGCCGAACAGAAAATGCCGGTATGATTCTTTGCAGCTCCTTTCTGTTCTTAACTCCCCATGTGAATTTTGCATTGCTTCCCTCTATGGATTTCTCTTTCATATGCTTTACAACAAAGGGTGACATGGTTTCGACCATTACTGTAACTTTCTGAAATGATTTATCAATAATAGAAAACATCTTCCTGATATCTTTCTCATACAAATACATTGTAAGTCCTTCGATTATTACCAGAATATTCTTACCGTGATAATCGATATCATCTATGTAGGAATCATCCATTGCAGACTTTGCAATCTGATACACCGGATCAGTTTCGGTAAGGAACTGGCTCCTTATTTTCATTGTTTCCGGAAGGTCTACATTATACCAGCGCAGATATTTTCCCTTCATCCGGTAGCATCTGGTATCCAGTCCGCATGCAATATTTACGACAACTGTATTTTCATGCTTCTCCAAATATTTTCTGACCATCCGGTCTAATACAATTGTTCTCGCAATCACACCATAAGTCATGGCGTTATCTTTATCTGCTTTGGAAAAGTCATAATCAAGCTTTTTCACAAGTTCTACTGCAATTTCGTCATTTATTTTAGCATTTTTCTTTCTTGTTTCTTTTGCTCTTGCATACAGGGTCTGTACCATCGTTTCCGGTACACCTGTCACATTCACTTTTTCTTTCATTATTTGTCGCCTTCCACTGCCTTTCTTACTTCTTCCACCCACTCTGCACTATGACAGCAAAACAATTCTTCATGCTGCATGTTGTGTCTTTGAATGTCCGGATTTTTGAAATAAGTACAATATCTCTTTTCGTATTTTTTTCCCATTTTTGTTGCGTAAAACACGTGGATTGTTGTTCCCGGCACATCAATTCCATGCTGGACTTTTGTAACCAGATCCGAATAGAACTGATTATAAATACTCTGTTTTGTAATCCACGGACTTCCTCCTTTACCGATTCCAAACATATTTAAAAATCCATTATATAATTCTTTCTTAGCCCCGTCTGTCTTGTTAAGCTTTTTCTGCATAAATTTCGGAAGAGCACCTGTATGTATCATTTTATACATGAAAGGCACTACCATAGATGCCTGAATTTTTGCCACAAGATTACCTGCTTCATCCATATCACTGCTCCCAATGATGCCATGATCTATATGGATTCTTTTCCGCTGAATCAGAAGGGATACAAAACTTCCTCCAAGGGAACATCCATACGCTGCTTTAATTCTCCCACCATACTTTGTTCTGATTTCCTGCTCAATTTTTTCACATTCATCTTCCATCGAATAAAATTCTGTTTTCTCGTTTGGATCAAATCCATCATAAGAAACTGCTACCGTATAAAAATAAGAATGTAACCCATCCAGTACATGATCAAAGCTACTATACAGGCAACAGGTACCGGGAAATAAAAATATCACAGGTTTACGATTGTCTCCACTTTCATAAAATTTCATAGCTAGTCTCCTTCAGGCTTTTCTGACAACACAATGCATCCTCATACCTTTGCGGATTTCAAATTTTTCTACTTTTAATCCTACTTTTCTGCAGCATTTCATGACCACATCTCTTGTTGGAACCCGAACATCTCCATGTCCGCATATATTTGCCAGAGGCATTTCCAATGTATTCATCAGCCATACCAATACTTTATTGTCACTGGTCACATCCCGCAGGATCAATCTTCCATTTGGGCGAAGACATCTTTTTACACTGTCAAAAAATGCCTGTGGATCCGGATAATGATGAAAACTCATAGAACAAATAATTGCATCAAATGAATCCTTTTCAAAAGGAAAGTTTTCACAGTCTCCTACAACAAACGTTGCATTTGAAATGTTTTTCTTTTTTGCCTGTTCAATCATGGCCGAAGTCAAATCCAGACCTGTATAATGTCGGTCTGGATATTTTTCTGCTAATAAAGAAATCATAGGAGCCGGTCCACATCCAGCGTCCAATAAATCTCTAAATGGCTCTTTCTCTAATTCTTCCAAAATATCCGGATAATCTTTCTTACACATTTCGTAAATACCAGCATGGTTACTTTCATATCTTCCTGCTACTTTTGTAAATTCAGCAATTGACAGTTTTTTGTATTCTTCGTTTTTCATGTTATTTTCCTCCAATCACATCTGCACCATAAATCAATATTTCATAGAAATCCGTCCTTTTTTACATTGTCTAGTAAATTAACATCATGCATGTTAGTCTTGTCTAACCTCGATTTTCTAAAAAACCGTGTGAAAACAAAACTGTAATTCCACACGGTTTCTTTTCTTCTGTATTCAGTATATCACTTTTACCTGGTTTATCAACCAGATTTTTTCATTATGCCTGCTCTTCCTTTCATTCTCATAATATTCGTATCCGCTGATCAAAAACTCAATCATCTTTTTTGTCATCTGAATCAGCATTTCCATTCCTGCCAAGAACACGGTCAAACTCATCAAGAACATCTGTCATCAAGCCCTCGTCAAGCCGCCTTCTACACTCTGCAATCAACACCGCTGGAATTCCATAAAATGCTTCTGCTATACTTCCGGTAATTGCTCCTAATGTGTCAGTATCTCCGCCAAGCGATACAGCATTCCGTATGGCATCCTCAAAATCTCTGGATTCCAAAAAGGCAATGATTGCTTCTGGCACAGTTTTCTGACATGTCTCATCCATATGATACCCCGGCCTGATTTTATCTAAACTTCTATCCAGATCATAATAAAATTCTCTTTCAATATACTCTTTAATTTCTTTTTTTGAAGAACCGTTTCTAGCCATGTATATTGCACTGGCTGTTGCTTCTGCACCCTTAATTCCTTCCGGATGATTATGTGTCACATTCGCAGTTGCTCTTGCCACCTCTCTGGTTTTTTCAATGGAATTATAAAGCCATCCTGCTGCTGATACTCTCATGGCGGAACCATTACCATAACTTCTATATGGCTTAGGATTTCTTTCACTAAGCCAGCACCTGAATCTTCCACCGTAACCAGCATATGGATACCGTCTTCCCCAATCCTGCATGTTAGCTGCTACCGCCACTTCGATTTCCTTTACTGTAGCTTCCGTTCCAACTTCCAACAATGCTTCTCCTATTGCTATTGTCATAACAGAATCATCTGTAAATCCACAGCCTTTGCTAAACAAATCAAATTCCTTTGTTTTATCTCCTCTGTCAAACTCAAATGGACTTCCTATAATATCTCCCAAAATTGCTCCGTACATATATGCCTCCAATCTCCTAATCACTCCGGTAACTCTCTTTCTTTGTTACAATATGAGTATAATCAACAGACGTCTTTATATGGTCGCTGTCCCGGCGACAGTTTTAAGAACAAAAACAGACGCCGATACTATAAATACCGACGTAACACATACCAATTAATACTTACTTGTAAACTTTTCATAAAAAAGCACCTCTTTATACACCTAATATCTCATTCGTATATCTAAACAAAGTCACATTTAGTTGCATAATGTCATACTGCTTATCAATGATAGCTTTCTGTACAATCAGATCAACCTTGCTGCTTGGGCTGAATGCCCAGTCTGCTCTGGCAAGCAGGTCCCTTGACTGTTCCAGATTAAGTTGCAATGCAATACAGAGTGCCATTACTGTTTTCTTCTTTGGATGATAATTATGATCGCACTGAATCTTGGAAAAATGTTTCCTGTCAAGATTTGCACGTTTCCATACATCCTTATTATCAAGATGTGCTTTGTCAATCAGCTCAAATAATTTATCATGAAAGGAAGCTCCAATATTGGCCAACTGGTCTTCCAATGAAATATTTTCTAATGGCATACACAGTTCTGTTAATTTCATATTTGCCACTTTCTCAATTGGATAGTTGTTTGTTTCTTCGCTTTGAAGCATTTCCTCATTAAAATCTTCTTCTGCCAATTCTTTTATATAAGTACTTCTTCTGTTCCTTATCGAATACTCTTTTCTATGGCTCTCTCTTACATAATTTGTATCAATGTAAGAATCAATATCTCCAACAATCTGGCCTGACAACTGAAAAGATCTTTTATCAAATACTACAAGTATAATTTCCATTTCGTTTTCCAAAAGGAACTGACTAAATACCGTAACTGCAATCTGTAATGCCTTATCCTTCGGAAATCCATATACTCCTGTCAAGATCAACGGAAATGCTATACTTGTACACTGCAAATTCAATGCTTTTTGCAATGATTTACGATAACAGCTCTCCAAAATTTCGAATTCCTGGTGCTTTCCATCTGTCCATACCGGTCCGACCGTATGAATGATATATTTTGCCTTTAGATTATATGCACCGGTGACTGCTATGTCACCTCTTGCAATCTTACCGATACCTGTTCTTTCAGCAAGAAGCTGTCCCTTCCCTGCCGCCTCATATATGGCTAAATCTGTGCCACTTACACATATCGGATTCGGATTTGCAGTATTTACAATCACATCTGCTTTAACTTTTGTTATATCGTTGCGAACTATTTTAAATGGCATCGTACATCTCCTTATCTATGCCCTGTGTTACCTTAATATCTTCCTTATCTGTTCAATTCCTCCCCTTATTCTCTTTCTGCACTATTATAAAACAAGCTGATATCAATCTGATACCAGCTAATGTTTTACCTGCATCCTTTAAGGATACATCATTATTATAGCAATTCTCTAAAATAATGCATCTTAATCCAGCCCATCAGAATGTGAAATCTTGCGTAAAGCATTTTTCAAACACGTTCTAATCTCTTGGTGTTAATCCTACATACATATCTTTGTACTGTTTTGCACTCTTTTCCCAGGAAACGTCTTTATTCATATCGCGGATTACCATATCATCCCATGATTTCCTGTTCTCGAAATAGAGCGTCTTTGCTCTGTTGATCGCATCGTAAAGCAGCCCGCTTTCATATCTGTCAAATGTAAAACCGTTTCCTGTATTTTCAAACATATTATAAGGCTGAACCGTATCTTTGAGTCCTCCGGTCTCTCTTACAATCGGAACTGCACCATATCTCATGGCTATAAGCTGTGTAAGTCCACATGGTTCAAATCTTGATGGAACCAGAAGTGCATCACATCCTGCATAAATATTGTGAGCCACATTTTCATTGTAAGCAATATATGCACAGAAATTGCCTTTATATTTGTTTTCATAATAGCGAAATGTATTTTCATACTGAGAATCACCAGTACCAAGAACAACCACCTGCGTATGTTCATCCATAATTCCCGGGATTACGTCATTTACAAGATCAAGACCTTTCTGGTTGGTGAGACGTGAAATAAGTCCGATTACCATCTTATGCTCATCTACATCCAGCCCCAGAGATTCCTGAAGAGCTTTTTTATTAACCTTTTTATTCTTTATCGCTGACTTCTCATCATAATCAGCAGCTAACAGCTTATCAGTTGCAGGATTCCAGATATCCGTATCAATACCATTCACAATTCCCAGAATCTTATTGTTGTGATATCTTAAATGCTCTGCAAGTCCCTCTCCATATTCCTCTGTCTGAATCTCCCAGGCATAGGTGTTACTTACAGTTGTAACTTTATTGCTGTAAGTGATGCCACCCTTTAACATATTGGCATCCAGCCAGTTCTGGATCATGCAGTCCTTATTAAATACATAATCAGGAAGTCCTGACCAGTATTGAATCTTTTTTCTGTCATAAATACCCTGGAACTTCAGATTATGTATTGTGAGTACTGAAATTGCACGTCCTACATCTGTATCCTGAAAACAGGTTCTCAGATAAAGTGGTACTAAAGCTGCCTGCCAGTCATGACAATGTACTACATCAGGAGTCCAGTTCAGATAATTAAGGGCTGCAAGGGCAGCTTTTGCAAAATAACAGAATTTCGGAATGTCATCTATGAGATTCGTATATGGATTTCCCCAGGAGAAGAACTCATCATTATCTATAAAATCATAGACAACCCCATCCTCCTGATATTCCATAATTCCCACATAATACTGCTTTCCATCAGAGCAGAGATTCATATCAAAGGAACCCCTGTATTCCATCTTTTCCTGAAATTTCTGAGGAATACATTTGTATCTTGGAATAATGACCTTAACATCAATGTTTAATTTTGCCAGACTCTTTGGCAGGGCAGACATTACATCTCCCAATCCGCCGGTCTTAACAAATGGATAACATTCTGATCCAATGAAGGCTACACTTCTTCGCGGTCCCAGATCAGGCTGTCTCGTTGGAATGTTTTGTTCAACAGATGGCTCCTGAATAATTACGGCTTGCTTAACAGAAACATTCTCTACTGTTGGAGCAACAGTCTTAACAGCTTTTTGAGGACTGTTTTTTGCACTGCTTTTTACGCTGTTTCTTGCATTGCTCTTTGTATTACTCTTTGCATTGCCTTTGGTACTACTTTTGGTACTGCTTGTTTGAACTGTTTTTTTTCTCATATCATTGATCTCCCTTTTGCATTTTACAAAGTCCGAAATCTATTACGTCTTAACTAAAATGTCCTCCGGTAAGTTCCTGATAAACATTCATTTTGCAGATATTTATCATTTCCTGTTAATCTCAATTATAACACAAAATGCGCAAAGTAACTATTATTATCTGAAATGCTTCCATCACTTAACTCTTACCTGAATGATACAAGCTGGTTTATTCCTTTTCATTATATCTGCCTCTTTTATTTTACAGATACACTACATAGAAAAAAGGATCTTCCACTCAGTCAATTTGAATAAAAAACATAATCTGTTTTTATTTCACGCATTCCATAATTATCATCTCACATCTGTCATATCCAAGCTGTGAGCTGTTCAGGCACAGTGTGTAATTGCTGGCTTTTCCCCAGTTCTGATCTGTGTAAAAGTTATAATTTGTTCTTCGCCTTTTATCTGTGTCTGCCATCGTTTTCACAGCTTCCTTCTCTTTTACATTGTATAAACCAGTGATACGCTTTATTTTTTCCGGCATGTCCCCATGAATAAATACATTCAGCACATCGTCCCGGTCTTTCAGTATATAGTCTGCATTTCTTCCAATGATCACACAAGGCTCCTTCTCAGCCAATTCTAAAATAATATTTCTCTGTGCCTCATACACCATGTCCTCCACAGATTTTCCTGTGATATCACGACCGGAAAATGCATATGCGAACAAACCTTTTTTCGGAGATAATTCCGCATTTTCCTGAATATATTCCGGTGATAAGCCGGACTTTTCTGCAATCTGACCAATGATATTTTTATCATAATAGGCAATTCCGAGTTTCTTTGCCACTTCTTCTCCGATAAAACGTCCACCGCTTCCAAATTCCCTGCTGATCGTAATAATTCTTTTTGTCATCTCTGATTCCTCCTAGTTTAAAACATCAACCCTATTTTTTCTGATTTTCTTTAAAAATACATATCCCACAAAACATGAAATTATTTCAGTAATTGGAAATGCCCACCAGATCAACGAAACTCCCATCTGACCATTTCTGACAAACAGAGAAAAGATTCCCGCCAGTGGCAGGATAATAATCAGCTGTCTCAAAAGTGAAATCACCAGTGATTCCAGGCCGCCATCCAATGCCTGGTAAATTCCCTGATAAGCAACATTAATTCCGGCAAACAAGAAACTCACTGAAATCACTCTCATCGCGGCAATAAAATATTCTCTTGACTGTCCTGCATTAAACAGCATTGCAAATGCTCCGGGGAAAATTTCCGTAATTGCAATTCCCAGAATCATTAATGCAATGGTATAAATAATTCCATATTTGATACCATCCTGAATTCTCTTTTTGCTTCTCATTCCATAAGCAAATGCAATGATCGGAGTGATCGCATCTCGCAGACCAAAAGCAAGGAAGAGAACAAACTGCTGAACTTTATAGAACAATCCATAGGCTGTCTGTGCTGATGGATTGAACTTCAGGATCAAATTCATCACATAAACCATAATAGACATCAGAGCCTGCGCAATAATTGCCGGAAGTCCGATTGCATAGATTTCTTTTATAACACCAGCATTCGGTTTCATGTATTTCGGCCCATGCCCGAATTCCCTGTTCAGTTTCATATGAAAAATAAGCAGCAATACAGCAGAAGCAACCTGACCAATTACAGTTGCGTAAGCTGCACCTTTCACTCCCATTTCAGGGCAAGGTCCAATACCGTAGATCATGATCGGATCGAGAATAATATTTACAACAGCACCAACCACCTGTCCGATTGTAGAATAAAGAGAACGACCTGTTGCCTGTAATAGCTTTTCAAATAAAGAAAAGAAAATAATACCAAAAGAAATCACACAGCATATCCGCAGATAACTGACTCCCATTTCAAGTACTTCTGCATCAACTGTCTGTGATGAAATATATGCTTTCACTCCAAAAATACCAAACAGTAAGCAGACCACATAAATGATCACACCGAGAAACAGACTGTTTCCTGCTACCTTTGCAGCCTTTTCCCTGTTTCCCTGTCCAAGTGTCCTTGCAAGAAGTGCATTGGTTCCTACACCTGTTCCGATTCCTGCCGCTACCATAAGCATCTGAACCGGAAATACCAGAGTGAGGGCATTTAATGCAGCTTCACTGCCTACTCTCATATTTCCTACAAACGCACTGTCTACAATGTTATAGACCGCCTGCAATGCCATGGATAAGATCATAGGGATTCCCATCTGGATCATCAGCTTATTCACCGGCATATCCTTCATTTTGTTGCTTTCTGCCATTTTACTTTAACTCCTCTCTTTTCTGCACAAAAAAAGTGCGCACCCTGTCACATAAGCTGGACTTACGCTGACAGGCTACACACTTTTTTCATAGCAAATATTCTATTTAACAAAAGAAAAACGAGTAGCATGAAACTGGATTTACGCTCATCTGCTACTCGTTCGTTATCATTATATTTCCTGTTTTCTAAAAAGTCAAACGAAATATTTTTACAATGCATATCAATCTATTTTATTTTGATCGATGTAATCAATAATCGTTTTACAGATTTCCTGTTTTGGCTTTTCAAGTGCAACTCCCAGTTCCATATATAACAGATTTTCTGCTATCTGGAAATACCTTGCATCTGTAGCAGTACACTTTTTCCCCTGTGCAAGTCTTTTCTGCTTCCGCTGATAAATCATTTTTATAATAGCAACTAATGCCTCAGGGTTATTTGCTCTTACTGCTTCTTTATAATTTTGTTCCCTCATTTTTTCATTGTTTGTCCATGCTGTCGGGATATCCGGAATTCGTTTGATCAGATTCCAGGCTTCTTCTTTTGTCAGACATAATCTCAGTCTTGAATCTGAGTTTGAAACAGGAACATATATTTTTTCCTTTTCATCTTCTACTGGTTTCATCAGATAATATAACTTATCATTTTTTTCATCCTGCGGATTCAAATATAAAATATTTTCTATTTTACAGATACCTGTAACTGGTTTGCTGACAAAGTCTCCAATTTCATATTTCACAAAATCCACTCCTTGCTGACTGGCATTCTTATTCCGTAAAAGTATAACGTACAAAAGAACCCTGATTGTCTCCTGTTACTATTACAACATCTCCACTCTCATTGCGTGTGGATTCCAGAATCGGAAATCTTCCATTTTCTTTTACATAGGCTTCCGGGCTGGCTGTTTCTGCCTCGATCAAAGTTTTTTTACTGTATTGTTCTCCTCCACACGGATTTATATCCTCAATAAAGATTTCATACTCATGCATATGCAATTCCTCCTGAGATTCATTTTATAAAAACAAGCAGCATAACTGTTGTTTTCCGACTCATTATGCTACTCGCCCTTATTTTTATTATAAAGCCATTTTACTTTGATTTCAAAAGCGTTTTTTACTAAAAATGTATCTTCTGTTTTTGGGCATTATTACTATGTATTTTCATATCCTGCGGCATCAGCGGATGGTTACGCAGGGCAAATACCGTATCTTCGTGGATTTCCTGATTATTTTAATACGAAATTCTTTAATTCATCTCTCTTTTTGACATGAAGCTTATTAAAGATATCTGTAAGATAATGCTTCACTGTGTTTAAGGATACCCCTATGTGTTCTGCGATCTCCCGGAAATCCCTGTCTGCAAAACTCTCTGCTGCTTTTCTTGCATTTCCTGGCTCAAATGCTGTATTTATCAGTGGTAATACTGTATTTTCCGTCATATATCCACTCTGCCATGTCCTTTCTCTCTGTATTTTTTTATATTACCACCTTTTTCCTGTTTTTTCTATAACACTTATAAATTCCCGGAACGAAAAAAATACCGGATCAGGCCTGTTTGGCTCAATCCGGTATTTTTTCATTTTACAGTTAAAACTCCATCAGGATTATTTTACAGTGATTTTCAGAGCTTTGTATACGCCATTCTGTGCATATACCCATATTGTGCAGGTTCCTTTGCCTGTTGCTCTGATAAGGCCATCCGGGGTAACGGTGGCTACTTTTGTATTGCTGCTTTCGTAACAAAGTTTTCTGTGGCGTGCAATCTTCTTATCTTTCTTTACTTCTTTTGCTTTTATCTGTGCGGTTTTTCCCATTTTCAGGGTGATCTTTGAAACATTCTTCTTATTTCCAATCTGGGTTACGGAAACAGCTTTTGCATTTCCGTATTTACCGCCTCCGGTGACTGCATGTACAGATATGGATATGTCTGTCACTACCTTTTTGCCGTTTACCATTCTGTAGGCTTTTACCACATATTTGTAGTAAGTACCTTTTTTCAGGTCCTTCTGGGTCCATGTGCTGATATCTCCACCGGTGATAATGGCAAGTTTCCTGTACTTGTAAGACTTTGTGCCTGTATTACAGCGGTTGCCGTATATGAAATATCCATCTGCATCCTTAATGATGTTCCACTGTAATGTCACAGAAGTTTTTGTCTGTTTTACAGAACGGGCTCTTAGCCTTCTGAAGCCTGTGCTCTTATTGATCGTGGGTTCATCCGGGACTTTCACTGTGATCATAATGGAAGCTGTAATTTTTCCATCCTCTGTTGTAACTGTGATCTCTGCAGTTCCATTTCCCACTGCTGTTACCTTGCCGTTTTCATCTGTAGTGGCAACTTTTTCGTTATCGGATTTCCAGATCAGTTTCTGTAAATCTGCATTTTCCGGCTCGATCTTTACTTTCAACTCTGTGGATTCACCAATCTTTGTCAGGGTTTCTTTCTCTGCTTCTATGGTGAGCTTCTGGATTTCCACAGGGATTTTCACTGTTACGGAAACTGTCGCTGTATAACTGCCGCTTACAGATGTTGCGGTAATGGTGGCAGTTCCGTTTCCAACTGCTGTTACCTTGCCGTTTTCATCTACAGTTGCTACTTTCTCATCGCTGGATTGCCAGGTTACACGCTTATTGTCTGCATAGGACGGTGTCACTTCTGCGGTAAGCTGGGCAGTTTCACCTTTCTTTGTTAAGGTAAGAGTATCCGGAGATACCTTAATGCCTGTTACCGGGTAGCTTGGAGAATAGTAGGTGTCTTTGTAAGTCAGTACATAAATGGAGAATTTATCTGACTTAAAGGTAAGTTCGTTAGTACTACTGTTAAAGACAGAATCTAATATATCAACAATTGCCTGATTCGTTGCACTGTCCTTATGCAGTCTGAAAATCTTGTACTCCCGGATGGTATAAGGCTGATTATTAATCATTTTATCCGGGATTTTAATCCTGATATTCATATTGATTATCTAAGTTGATCCTGTATATCACTCTTTCACGTAAAAAAGCACGTACTTTTATACCAAAAAGGCGTGCAAGTCTCGCTCCTCACACGCCATAATAATATCTCTATTCTTCCTTTAATACCTTTTAACGATTATCCCCATTCCAGTTCATTCTGTCTGATATTCCATAGTCCTGCCGTGACAGATAAAGAGCACTTTTATCCGAATACTTTCTTTAACAATTCCATAATATCCTCATTTTTCAGTCCATATCTTTTCAATGAATTTTGATCAAATGGTTCCTGCTCCAGCAAGTCAATAAAACTATGTATATCATTACCTACTGCAATCGGCAATCCTTCTACTTTTTCAAGCATAAGTTCCGATGCAATACGCAAAATATCTTTTTTATGCTTCTTTATGTCACTGGAATCCACTTTTTCACCTAAATCTTTTCGACTTTTCAAATCAAGATACGCTTTTGCCTTGAAAAGTATTATATATTCTGGTCTTAGAACAGAAAGTCCATTTCTTATAACTTTTCCATTAAGAAGTGCCTTATAGTAATCATCATTCAAAAGAATTGCTGATAAACTGGATACTTCATCATCAATATGTATCGGTGTAATTCCTTCCGCGCTTTTAAGTTCAAAATCGCTTCTGCAAAACAATTCGATCATTTTCGGAAATTTATCTTCTTCTGGTTTATCAAACCTATAGAATTGAGGGTTACTACCATTTGTTGCTTTATTTCTATATTTCCCATCAACGATAAACTTCCAAAATTTCTCTCCAAACTCCGGAGTTAATGCTTCAACAATCAAAACCATATCCAGATCTCTTGTAGCCCTGAAATTCACTTCATTACTCTCAAAAAGAATATCGCAGGCTGCGCCACCTATTAAAACATACTGTTCTTCATAATCTGCAAAGTACTTCCAAAATGTATCTAATCCTTTGACCATACATATTCCTCTAACATCTCATTAATAGAAATATCAACTCGTTCCTCTTCTTGTTCATCTCCTGTCAGTGACAGTACTACGCTTAAAGGATCTTGAAATCCTTTTCCCAGAAAATCAATAAAATATCCCAGTTCCAAGACAACACAGCCAATTTCTTCCAATTCACTCACTTGTTTTTCCGCTTTCACTCCACTATCTTTTAGTTCTTTCTTCGTCACGGCATAAGTAGGATAAACATTATCGGACAAAAGAGAATACTCACATAAAGCAGAAATACCTGCTTTCTTTTCAAATTTTATATCTTCTCTCAAAATAAATCTTCGAATTACTGGATTTCTTAGTACCATCTTAATCTGCTGCCATAATTGTTCTCGTTCATCCGGAATATCGATGACTCTTGATTTACCTTTCATACCCAACACATCAATATTTAAATATTCCAGTTCATCAAAACACCGGCTTGCAGATTTTGTTGACACTTCCAATCGTTTCGCCGCATCAGATACTTTTACTTCATTCCATCGTTCATAAATGGCCATTAGAAGCATTTTTTGCGTCAAAAATGAAATCAAATGAACTGGTGCCAGCTCTCTTTCATTTCCTTTACTCAGCAAATATCCAATAAACGGGAGAAATACCTGCTTCCTATCTATTACAAAAGGAATTCCTTCTTCCATCATCTTTTCTTTTATATAAAATGTTGTTCGATCAAGAAAAACTGCACAGTTTAATCCTGTTATTTTTTCCACGCCAACTCTGTCTCTACGCAAAACAACAAGTCCGATATCATCTTTGGGATGAATAGCCATCCATAATACACCATTAGTCTCTACTGTAAAAATGTCATATCTTCCACGATATGCTAATGGAAGTTTTTTATATACCTCTTTATTCTCTGTCATTATTACATTTTGCCGTAATGTTTTTTCCAAAAATTCTCTCATACTAATCACCTTTTTTATAAATGTGACTTTTTTTACGTCGCATTTATAATTTATCATATGTTGTTTAATTTTTCAAGTAAAATGTAATTACATAATCATAGACTTTTGAAGGTTCCATACGAATTATCTGATAGAGAAACGTTTCAGAAGGAACCTGGAACCAAAAAGTGTCCCCGTATAGCAAAAGCAGTGTCCGATATTGCCTGAAAAACCGCCTGGGAAAAAGTTTCATTTTGATACTTTATATGCTAAAATAAAACATATCGTATCAAATGAGAGGTTTTACAGATGTCTAAAAAGAAATATAATCTGAATACAATTTACATCTCTGAGCGTCTGCAGGAGAATCTGAAGCCGATTTCACAATCTGCATTCACTGCTGTGACCGCTCCCATGGGATATGGAAAAACAACTGCCATCAGCTGGTATCTGGACAAACAGAGCAAAAACGGAAATTCCTGTGTGATCCGGATCAGTATTTATTCTGATAATCTGTCTGTTTTCTGGCAGAGCGTTCAGAAGGCATTTGCCTTTGCAGGGCTTGATTTTCTGGATAATTATAGTTGCCCCTCAGATGCTGCCAGTGCCGGGATGCTTGCTGATGAGCTTTGTTATTCCCTGAGCGGTCAGACCTCTTACTACATTTTTATTGATGATTTTCATCTGCTGGGTGAACCTCATGTTGCAGATTTTTTTTGTATGCTTGCCAACAGGCTGCCTGAAAATATCCACCTGATCGTATCCGGCAGAAATGCTTTTCTGTCCGGAAAAGAGATTCTCCGTCTTGGCAAAAAGTTATATCAGATCCATACCAGGGATCTGTGTCTGAATCGCCGGGAGCTTTCTGTCTATACCCATCGCTGCGGTGCCAGCCTGAACGAAGATCAGCTGAACACGCTTCTCTATTCCAGTGAGGGGTGGTTCTCTGCAGTTTATCTGAATCTCTGTACCTTTTTTGAAAGCGGACATTTTCCTGACCATACTTCTAATATCTATGATATGTTTTCCTCTGCCATGATCGCACCTCTTTCTGATGCGCGGCAGGAATTTCTCACTGTTATGGGACTTGCAGATGAATTTACCGTTGAGATGGCTCTTTTTATTACAGGGAATCCGGAAGCCGGACAGATTCTTTCCCTTATGACCAGACAGAATGCTTTTATCACTCCTTTGCCCGATGGAGTCAGCTTCCGTTTTCACCATATGATGAAGGAATGTACACAGCGTGCCTTTGCCATGCTTTCCCATGAAAAACAGACAGATTTCCGGAATCGTTACGGACAATGGTATGAATCCCGGGGACAGTTCCTGCAGGCACTTGCTGCCTATAACAAGGCTCTTAACTATGATGCAGCACTTGCTGTTATCCAAAAGGATGCAGGAATCCTCCTGGCTTCTCTTTCGCCGGAAAAAGTTCTCGCATTTCTTGATGTCTGTCCAACAGAAATCCTGAAGAACAGGCCTCTGGCCCTTCTCGTATTAATGCGCCGTATGTTTACCTGGCATCAGATTCCCAAAATGATGGAACTGAAGCAGCTTCTGACAGATACCATAGCTGAAGATAACACTTTGTCCGAAGATGAGAGAAAGAATCTCTCCGGAGAATGTGATCTTATTATGAGTTTTCTGATGTATAACGATATCACCGGTATGAGCGTTCTGCACCGTCAGGCCAGTTCTAAAATGACCAGACCTGCCATCAGTATCCGCAAAACAGGAAGCTGGACCTTCGGTTCTCCTTCTGTTCTGATGATGTTTCACCGCAGATCCGGAACTCTGGATGCAGAACTGGCAGCTATGAATGAGTGTATGCCCCATTATTACAAGATCACCCAGGGGCATGGACAGGGTGCGGAATTGCTCATGAATGCAGAGGCAGCATTTATGCAGGGAAATTTTTCAGATGCACAGATTCTGCTGGAGCAGACTTATTCCACCATTGCCTCAAACGGACAGCACAATATTTCGCTCTGCTGTGATTTCCTTGCTGCAAGGCTTTCCCTTTTTCAGGAGGGTGTCACCTTTGTGAAGAACCCTGAAGTAAAGCGTAAGGAGCTTCTGTCTCTCCACAATATGATGTGGCTGAATATTTTTGACAGTACTTATGCTTACTACTATGCATTAATTAGAATGCCGGAAAAGATTCCTGCATTATTTAAAGACCATATGTTATCCACTGTCAGCTTTCTTTCTCCCTGCAGACCTATGATGGAAATGATCGAGAATCAGGTCTTTCTTTCACAGAAAATGTACGCAAAAGTTATAGGCAGAAGCGAAACGCTTCTGCCCTTCTGTGAGAAAATGCACTATGAACTTGTGTCTCTCCACATTCAGATCCAGACCGTTGCTGCTTACGCAATGCTGGGCAAACATCATGATGCACGACAGCTTCTGCAGAAAGCCTTAGGACACGCCATGCCGGATGGCTTTCTGATTCCGTTTGTAGAAAATTATAACTATATCAAGGACGTGCTGGGCAGTATTAATTCCATAACACCAGAGCCTTTCACAGACCGGATCCTTTCCCTTGGTTCTGTTTATGAACAACACTGCCTCCGCCTGTCCAGCCGTAATTCCAGACCTGAGATTCTAAATATGCTGAACAGCAGAGAAGCAGAAATCGCAGCTTTGATCACTGACCGTCTGAGCAACCGCGAAATTGCCGAAAGGTTATTTCTCTCTGAGGGCACTGTGAAGCAATATATCAACCAGATTTATTCCAAGTTGATGATCAACGGTGATACACGCACCAAAAGGAAACAACTGGCAGAGCTGATTTCTTCCATAAACAAGGGCCTTACCTGACACTTTGAGAAAAAAAAGCAAGGAAATTCACATGACCAAAGTCTTGCGATTTCCTTGCTATTTGGCAAGAATTACAAATTTAAAGTTTTTTACTTATTTGCATTTCTGTTTCCTTGAGAATATCCTCGGAAATCTCAGTTTTATTCAGCATCATGTCTGCTCCCGGATTACGATAGAAGGAAAAATCCCTATCTCCATCCGGATATGTATGTACCATAGCAAGCGTAGTATGAATTTTTTCATCTGTACATAATCCAATGTCATCAATTCCTGCTTCTTTTATGGCTGCTCTCAACTGATCTCCAAAAAAATCATCACCAACCTTACCAATAAATGCTGTATTATGTCCCAATTTATAACGCTTTATTATAATAAATCATATTTCACTATATCAAGCTTAACTGCACCATCAGCAAAGAAAGAAATCCCCTTTGCTTCCTGCTTTGTAAGAATAACCGCAGACATAACCTGCTCGCCGTCATTAATAAATACTTCCACACTAAACTTATCCAAAATCACACGCAGTTTTAGTTCATTGCTGTCACCGTTTACCAGACAACTGCTCTGATGAACCAGCGCCCGTTCGCTTCCTGAGAATTTTCTATCGATTTTTAAAACAGATTCATCCGGACGGAAGCATAATGTAGAATGATATTTCTCATTCTCTGCAAAACAGAGTTCAAATTTTTTATAAAGATTGTCTTTATCTGCCGGTCGTATCACAAGTTCCAGATCTACCGTTCGTCCTTCAATCTGATCCAGTGTGAGCCTGGTATCTTTTATCACAACATTGTTATACTCGACTTTGTTTGCACGCATGGCATTAAGTTCTCTGATCGGAACCTGATACAATCTTCCGTTTTTAACAGACAGTTCTCTTGGAAGACTCATTTGTGCGAACCATCCAGAGTCATTGCATCGATATGCAAGCGTATCCCAGTTCTGCATCCAGGCGATCATAATTCTTCGTCCATCCGGCGCAAGCAGTGTCTGCATTGCGTAATAGTCAATTCCGTAATCAACACCTTGGCAAAACTGTTCCTTTAAAGTATGTGTCTCAGGATCCAACTCCCCAATAATACATAACGTTCCATTTCCATTATGAAATTCTAATCCTTCCGGAAGCATATCCTGTGGACTTGTCAGAAGCACATATTTGCCGTCCAATTCAAAGAAATCCGGGCATTCCCACATTTTTCCATAACGATTTTGATTCTTTGCCAGAATGCTTACAAATTCCCATTCAAAGCCATTTTTACTTCTGTAAAGAAGGATCTGTCCGCTTCCATCAGCCGGACGACTTCCTATAACACAATAAAAGTTTCCATCGTTCCCTTTCCAGATTTTGGGATCACGAAAGTCTACTTTACTAGCCCCCTTTGGAAGATCTTTGGCTGTCAGAACCGGATTCTTATCATACTTTTCATAATCCTTACCATCTCCAACTGCCACTGCCTGTGTCTGAATATCCCTTACAGTTCCGTCTTCCAGTTTCTCCTGATTTACAGAAGTATACATAAGCAACTGTCTGCCATCCTCTAATTCTATGGCACTTCCTGAAAAACAGCCGAATTTATCATAATCTTCATCCGGTGCCAATGCAGTCGGAACATAGTTCCAATGCAATAAATCCTTACTCACTACATGTCCCCAGTGCATACTGTCCCAATGTGTGCTATACGGATTATACTGGTAGAACAAATGATACTCTCCTTTATAATAGGAAAATCCATTTGGATCATTCATCCAGCCAACATAAGGAGTTATATGAAAGGCTGGTCTTTCTTCCTCTTTGATCTGCTGTCCCTGTATAAATTCATATTTTCTTGCCTTTTCCAACATTTCGCTCATATAGTTCCTCCTGTCAAAATGATATCTTCTCTTATTTTTCACTGCTTAATGAATCCTGATACTGGTCAAAATATTTTTGCTTGATTGAAAGGTAATCGGAAAGCCCGTACTTCTCCATTTTTTTCAGATAAGAATCCCATTCTTCATCAATTCCTCCATTCAGGATCCAATCTGCTTTCTTCTGTTCTGCATATTTCTTAATATCTGTATCATACTGTGACACTTTGTTTGTATCATCAATACTCATAAATACATTAGGATAAACATATTTGCTGTTCATATCCTGTAAATATGTCTCATGCATATTATCCAGACGCCATTTCGCATCTTCCGGCTGTGTTACATATACGCCATAATATTCATTTAATATAGCGAGAGGACCATTTACAGATTGCGCTTCACGTACTTCCACCGGTGACTGATCTCCTAAGTCCATATGCTTTAACATTTTTTCGCCATCTTTGTTTACAGACAGCTCAAAAATATTAAAGGAATCCTTCTCTCCATAGGTTCCCCAGTTATTTTGCGGAGACTGAAGGGGTGCATACATCTGATCGATCCATGCGGCAGCAAGTGCCGTGTTACGGCAGCTGGTAGTAAGCACACATCTTCCTCTGTCAAAACCGCTGGTCTCACTGTTGTTCTGTCTAGTGATATTTCTCATTCCATCCGGTCCGGTCAGTGCCGGAAGCATCACATAATCCGTATTGTTGTCTATATTAGCAATATCCCATGTGAAGCAAAGTCCATAACGGTGATTCTTTCCTTTTGCAACATAAGTAGACCATTCCTGTGTAAATGCTTCCGGATCGATCAGATTCTCTGTCACAAGTTTATGCAGCCATTTGATACCTTCTTTGTATCCTTCCTGAACCGTTGTATAAATCACCTTACCTTCATCTGTTACAGCAAAATGATCTCCTGTGTCCCCATAACCATCTCCGAATCCATTTATTAAGATTGAAGGATCCTGATCTCCGTTATTGATAATAAATGACATTGGTATTACATCACCTTCAATGGAAAACTCTTGTTTCAGATCATCTGCATGATCTCGAAATTGAATCAGTACCTGCTCCAGTTCATCTGTTGTAGTTGGAATCTCAAGACCAAGATAATCAAGCCATTTCTTATTAATATAAGGAATATCTCCAATGGCCTGAATTGCTTCTTTTCCGGAACCAAGCTGTTCAATCCACGGAAAAGAGTAAATATGTCCATCCGGTGCTGTACACATGGTTCTGTATTCCGGGTATTTTTCAAACACAGCCTGAAGGTTTGGCATATATTTGTCAATCAGATTTTCCAACGGAATAATTATTCCCTGTTTTGCATAACGCAAAAGATCATAGTCACTCATGCCTGCATTAAACAGTCCATCCGGCAGATTTCCAAACTGAGCCAACGCCAGATTCTTTTTATCAGAAAACTGATCTGATACAAAGCAGGTCCAGTCAATATGAACATTTGTCTGTTCTTCCATTCTCTGGAAAATCACTCTTTTATTTGGATCCTGTGTTGAAGTGGCCGGTGCACTGGTAATAAAAGAAAGCTCCTCTGTTTCTTTCAATGGAAACTGTACATCCGATACCGGTGTATCCGGATTAATCTCAGCATCAAGCCTCTGCTGTTTTCCACACCCCATTATACTTACCATCATTGTTAAAGAAAGTCCAAGTGCAAGCAAACTTCTTACTCTGTTTTTCTTCATATCTGTATCATTCCTTTCTTTAGCCTTTTACCGATCCAACCATAATTCCTTTATCAAAATATTTCTGGAAAAATGGATACATCACTAAAAGTGGTAAACTTGATACTACAATTGTTGCATATTTCAACTGTTCTGCTACCTTTGCCATCTCTGCTGTGCTTTGGATATCTGCAATCATTCCCGGCTGTGGAGTATTCTGCACCAGGATTGAACGCAGTACCAGCTGCAGTGGCTGAAGATTTGCATCGTTCAGATAAATCATCGCATCAAAGTAGCTATTCCACATTCCGACAAATGACCACAGTGCCAGTACTGCAATGATCGGTTTACATACCGGCATCATAATTTTGAAAAAATGCTGAATTTCATTAGCACCGTCAATTGCAGATGCTTCTCTTAATTCTGCCGGAATTGACTGATAATAAGTTCTTGCAAGAATCATATTCCAAACGTTAAATGCTCCCGGAATCAAAACCGCCCATACTGTATTTACCATATGCAGCTGATTGATCAAAATAAATGTTGGAATCATTCCTCCCCCAAAAAACATTGTGATCAGAAAAATCAGATTAAAAAATTTTCTTCCCACAAATTCTTTTTTAGACAGAGGAAAGGCTGCCAGTAATGTTACAAAAACTGAGATCACTGTAAATACAAATGAATACAGAAAAGAATTCAAAAATCCGCGCCAGATCATCTCATTCTCCAGTACTCTTCTATAAGCATCCAAAGTCCAGTCCTTAATATCAGAGCTCAGTCCCTGATTATTCAAAACAGTAGGATCCATAAAAGATGCAAGCACTACATATATAATTGGAATCGCAATAGAAAGTACAAACAGTCCAAGAATCGTGAATCCAATTCCAAGGATCAGACGATCTGTCCTTGAATATTTTCTCTTCTTTTTCTCCATCTTCTCTTCCTCCTATAATCCCTCTCCATCATTCAGCTTCTTTACAACCCAGTTTACAAAAATCAACAGAATTACATTTACAACTGAATTAAACAGACCTACTGCCGTAGAATAACCATAATCACCGTTCAAAAGACCGATGCGATATACATATGTAGATAAAATTTCTGATGCCGGCAGGTTCATATCTGTCTGCAATGCATATGCCTTCTCAAATCCAATGCTCATAATATTTCCTGCCTGCAGGATAAACTGAATTACAATAATGTTCTTAATCGCCGGAAGCTCCACGTACCAGATCTGCTGCAAAAGGTTTGCACCATCCATAACTGCCGCTTCTTCCAACTCTTTGCTCGCATTAGATAATGCTGCAGTATACATAATAGATGCCCAGCCTGCAGTCTGCCAGATTCCACTTGCTATATAAATAGTACGGAAAGCAGATGGCATTGTCATCCAGTTTGTACTAATCCCAAGCAGCCTGTTCAAAGGTCCTACCGGTGATAACAGCATACGAACCATACCACAAAGTACTATTACAGATATAAAATTCGGCATATAGATCAGAAGCTGTACTTTTTTCTTGATCCCTGTTTTTTGAATACGATTCATAAGTAATGCCAGAATAATCGGAACCGGAAATCCCCATAATAATCCATAGATACTCAGCTTTAATGTATTCATCAGATAGTTCATAAAATCCGGTGATGATAAAAAACGTCTGAAATATTCAAGTCCAACCCATGGACTTCCAAGTACTCCCTTGATTACATTATAATCTTCAAACGCAATCAAAAGCCCTCCCATCGGGAGATACTTAAAAATAATTGTCAGTAAAAGTCCCGGCATTAAGAAAAAAAGATATAACTGCCAGTTTTTCTTCACATACGTAACCTTATTTCTCCACGTCTGCTTGCTTACGGGCTTTGCTTGGTTCTGCACTGTTTTCATGCACTTTTTCCTCCATTCCTTTCATACATTGTTCACGAAACCGGTTAAGTAACCGATTACTTTATAATTTGATGTTACTACATCACACACTCTCTGTCAACACTTTTCTTCATTAAAATAACCGGTTACGTAATCGGTTATTTTAATATTGCCTTTTTGTATAATAATTGCTATACTAAAAAAAATATTTGCATTTATTTATAAGGAGAATAAGTTTTATGTCAAAAAAAACAGGTGACACTTTGCAGATATTGCAGCATATACCCATTTTTCAAAAACTACAATATCAAGATATTTCAATCATCCTGATTCCCTTACACTTGAAAATCAGGAAAAAATTTCTCAGGCCCTTGATACCCTTGGCTATAAAAAAAATAAACTTGCAAAAGTTCTGGCAAATGGAAAAAGTGAATTTATCGGAATCATTATTCCGAATCTTTATCTGCATTATTATTCTGAAATGCTGACACAACTGCTGTCCAGCTACAGTGATTATCACTACAAATTTCTCGTCTTTAGCAGTGAACATGGGGCTGAAGAAGAACAGCAATATATTGAAGAGCTCCTATCCTATCAGATTGAAGGTCTCATTGTTTTAAGTCATACGCTGTCATCAAAACAATTATCCTCCTATCAGATTCCCATCGTTGCCATTGAACGTGAAGCGGAATATATCAGCAGTGTTACCACTGACAACTATATGGGTGCGCTTCAGGCTACCACTCTGCTGATCCGTGATAAATGTGATATACTGATCCACATCAATGTCAATGTTGAGAAAGCAGTTCCTGCTTACGACCGTATTCGCGCATTTAAGGAAACCTGTAAAGAATATCAGGTTCCTTATGATATTGATCTAAGTGTAAGCGGTAATTCTTATCAGGAAATTTTAAATGAAATAAGACGTATTTTTACAAGAATAGAAGAGAAATATCCCAATCAAAAAAAAGGCATTTTCCTTGCCAACGATACCTATGCAAACATGTTTCTTAACCTGATTTTCCAGAAATACCGAGAATTACCCTCTTTCTATGAAATCATAGGATTTGATAATTCTCCCATTGCCAGTGAGGCAATTCTCCCAATCACAACCGTTGGTCAGCAGATTGATATTATTGCACAGACTGCCATGGAGCTTCTGGTTCAACAGATGGAAGAACAAAAAAAACGTTCCCCTAAACCACTGGAAAAGCCTGTCCATAAACAGATTACTCCCATATTGATTCGCCGTAATACAACCAGTTAAAACTAACCTTTCATTTTTCTCCGGAATACAATCTGTCCCAGAAATATTTCTGCCATATCGGATATTGGAATACTTAATTATTTGGGCAAAAAGGGGATGCCGAAAAGTGGTATTAACCGGCATCCCCTTTATTGATTGTATTATCTTATTTCATATGATCTTTTTCAGTTATTTTGCGAATAACCCGGCATGGATTTCCAGCAGCCAGACTATATGGAGGAATATCCCTTGTCACAACACTTCCTGCTCCTATTACACATCCCTCTCCTATGGTAACACCACCACAAACAACCACATTGGATGCCAGCCAGCAATTATCTTTTATAGTAATTGGTTTCGCCTATTCAAGATTATAAAAGCTTCCATCTTCTCTTTTTCTGCTATTACGTTCTTCAGGTAAAAATGGGTGCATGGGAGTTGCCAATGTGACATTTGGACCAATCATCACATTATCTCCTATATGTACTTCACATACATCCAAGCAGGTGAAATTAAAAATTGTTCCAATTCTTTATCCGTTGGATCATATAACTCTCCACTTATCATTTTTTCTCTTTCTGTCATTTCTGATAACCTCCAGTAAAAATTTTATTACCAAGTTAGTTATTTCCGAGTACTTGATAAGTTGTTCCTACTGCAATAATATATAGATAAGGAGAATCACTGTCAATGCAATCGTAAAAATTTGCGATTGATTTTTTGATTAATTTTAACTGTGTTATGGTCAAAAATCGTTTCTAACTCATGGGATTGTAAAACAGATTTTTGTACCCATCTATCAGGGCAAAATAACTGATATCTTTTAATTTAGACGCAGTGAACTCACGGTCAACAATAATCATCCCTTTTCGCGCAATGAGATTTCTAATCTATTCTTCATAGTTCAAAAATAGTTTTATCGGTTTTAATGCTTTTTCTATCGCTATAAAAATCTGCGTATATAGAAAAATGGAGGACCCTTAGGTCCTCCGTCCGGTCGCAGGCATCGCAAGTTTCTGCAACCTGATCACTGACAAGCATTTTAATACGAGTCTTTCTAAAAGACAAGTGCTTTCTGCGAACATTGTCCATTTGCACCATGACTCCTGCATTAGTTCCAAGATTACTTATAAAAACAATCTACAGTTTGGAAAAATCTATTCCAAACCAATTGGCAATTTTGCTTTGAATGTTCTCTCTTTCAAGCAGGTTCAATGGTTTTCTAATAATATCTTCTTGTTTCTACCTTAAGATATTATGAGAAAGAATGCTTTCCCTATTAAAGACTTTCAGGATAAATTCCAACAAATGAGAGCAGCGGAAGTACACGGAAATCATGTAAAACAATTTTCATTTTCTGGGCTTTTTGCCCCTTAACAGAAATGATCTTCTTATAACCAATTACCGTTCCTGTGTAAATACTGTTCCATATTTCCCCCTCTTTAACAAATATCTCAAATTTTTCCACTCTCTGACTATAGCAGACAGCCTCTTTTAATACCAGATACCCTAAGTTGTATGAACCGTCCAGACAAATGGTTATTTCTACTGGCAGTTCGCTGCTTTCAGGCTGAAACCAGGTTTCTGAAGTATCATCTGTCAAATCAGAAACCGGATGCGTCGGATCTTCATTTTCTGAAAAAATATGTGCTGTACTCATTAAATTATGAGTAAAAGATTTCTTTTTCCAACTTCCAAATTCTTCCAGACGTTTAACATCATTTTCATGAAGAAGCCCGTTTGGCATAGGTGGAATATTTAACAAAAAGGTTGCATTTCCTCCAACAGCCCCAATATAGATATAGATCAGCTCCTCCAGACTTTTCACCTGATCATCTTCTTCTGGATGATAAAACCATCCAGGTCTTATAGAAGTATTTACTTCTGCCGGATACCAGATCAGATTCGTTTCACCTTCAAGCGCTCTTCTGCTTCCAAGATCTTCCATGTCGCTGGTGATCCGGCGCATTCTAAATTCCTTATCATCGGTCTGCTGGCTTCTTTCCTGTACACTCTCTGCAAGTGCTGTACGTGCAGGAACAACACTCCACTCAGATTTTCTTACATCGCCAGCTTCATTTCCGCACCACCTGATATCCGGCCCACACACACAGATACATGCGTCTGGCTGATATTTTCTGACACATTCATAATAGCGTTTCCAGTCATATATCTGTTTTTTTCCATTTGGTCCTTCTCCGCAGGCACCATCTAGCCAGACACTAAAAATATCTCCATAACCGGTGAGAAGCTCAGTCAGCTGTGCCAGATAGTAATCATCATATTCTTTTCCGCTTCCGTAACAAGGCTTGTTGCGATCCCATGGTGAAAGATAAATTCCAAATTTCATCCCATAACGACGGCATGCTTCAGACACTTCCCAGACCACATCTCCCCTTCCATTTTTCCATGGACTGGAGACAACGCTATGGCTGGTATATCTGGTCGGCCACAGGCAGAAACCATCATGGTGTTTACAGGTAAGGATTACCCCTTTCATACCTGCATTTTGTGCTGCAGACACCCACTGGTCTGCAATAAACTCTGTAGGATTAAAAATTTGTGGTGTTTCTGTTCCATCTCCCCACTCACGATTGGTATATGTATTCATTCCAAAATGAAAGAACGCATAAAACTCTGTTGCCTGATAGGCAAGCTGGCGGCTGGAGGGAACTATTTTTATTAATTCCTGATCAGTTGGCATTTTATTTCCCCTTTCATTTTACCCTTTTAACCCGCCTGCACCAATTCCCTGAAGCAGATATCTTTGTCCAATCAGATAAATAATGATTGTTGGAATCATAATAATTACAAGTCCTGCAAACAGTGCACCCCAGTCCGTGGCATATTTCTGCACTTCAAACAAGTTTGCCATTCCGATGGGAAGAGTTTTCTTTGCATCTTCCGTGAGAAGAACAAGTGCCAATGGATATTCATTCCAGAAGCCCATGGCACTTAACATCGTAATGGTCGCAATTCCGGGTTTTGCAAGAGGCACCATAACTCTTGATAGCAGTTGGATATTAGTAGCACCGTCAATTCTTGCAGATTCCTCGTAATCTCTGGGTACTGCAGACATAAAGCCCTGTAAAGTAAAGATACAAAAAGGAAACTGCATAACTGCATAAACAAGGCATAGTACCGGCAGGTTATTTAATCCATTCACAGCCTGTAATTCCAGAAACAAAGGAATCATAATGTAGGTAGCCTGCAGAAAAATACATGCCATATAAATGGCAGAGATCAGTTTGCTGCCCGCAAAACGGTATCTTGCCAGTACATAAGAAATGGGAATAACCAGAAGCAATAGCAATACAGTGGAAAACACAGTCACAAATATGGAATTTCCAAAATAAGCGGCGATATTTGCTTTCTGCCATGCTGCCACAAAATTATCCAAATTCAAAGCTGTGGGCAATGCATAGGGATCTGTCAAATATTCTGCATTTGTCTTAAACGCAGACATCAGGTTCCAGAAAAGCGGGTACAAAAAGATAACGGTAAACAGAATCATCAGGATTCTGATACACCAGGTTCTTACAGTTTTCATCAGTCTCCCTCCTATTCTTTTTCAGATGATACTTTTTTAGAAATCATTGCAAGCACAATTGCAAGAATCAGGGTAAACATGGCGATTGCCATGGCATATCCAAAATTAGCGTTTCGCATACCCTGCGTATACATATACTGTAAAAGCACACTGGAAGCACCGTTTGGTCCACCGCCTGTCATAACGTTGGACAGAGTAAAACTTAAATTGATAGTACCAGACAGGGAAAGTATATAGGTCGTTCCAATGGATCTGCGAAGCAGAGGAATGGTAATCCTAAAGAACTTCTGCACTCCTGTTGCACCGTCAATGGAAGCAGCTTCATAAACCTCCTGGGAAATCCCGTCAATGGAAGCCACATGCATAACCATATAATAACCAATAGCCTGCCACACCAGGGCTGCACCGATACACCAGAGAGCCGTTTTTCCCTCTCCAAGCCATGCGTGTTTCCAAGTGGAGAAATGGAACAGATCCAGCATATGATTCAGAATTCCTCTTGTGGGATTAAACACAAAAGACCACACAATACCAACTACAGTCATGGAAACAATACTTGGGAAAAAGAATACGGTCCGGTAAAATGACTTTTCCTTGAGCTGTCCCTGAGTAAGGATAAATGCAAATACAAGACTTAGAAATATGGTCACAGCCGGGATTACCAGCATCAGCTTAAGAGTATTAAACAGTGCCTGAAGAAAATCCTTATCCTGGAACATATACTTGTAATTATCCAAAAATACAAATTTGCTGTTAAAGCCTACGCTAAGTGCAGTGGAACTGGTAAAAGACAGATAAATGGCATTTACCATAGGCACAATCATAAAAACAATGGTTAAAATCAATGCAGGAAGCGTACACAGGGCTATAAATAATCTGGGCTTCTTTACCACGCTTGTTCACCTCTTTAAATTTAAAGTATTTAATAAATGTGGATGACATCACCGATTGGCGATATATCTGTTCAGGGTTACAAAAGGCTGCTGCATAGCATACACTGTGTAGCAGCCTTTCCATGCTTTACCGTTTTTATCCGGCTGGTATATGAAGTTTAGTTGGCAGCTTCCATATCAGCACGAACCTGTGCAAAAGCATCTTCCACATTCTGTGCCCACTCTTCCACTGTCATTTCATCATTCATAACAGATGTAATCGGATTAAATATCTCATCTTTCGGGTTAACCTTGCAGTCAGCCGGAACTGCTGCGAAGCTCATAATCAGGGAGGAGGCATTTGCCTCTTCGTAGATTCCGTACATGTTGTAGATTGCAGTAGACAGCTTATCTTTTGCTACTTCACGGGCACTCTTGGTAGCATAGAGGGCACCGGAAGCTTCTGCAAAAGCAGATACAGATTCATCACTATACAGGAAACGAAGAAATTCTTTTGCAAGTTCTGGATTCTTGGCAGCTGCCGGAATGGAAAACTGCTCGCAGCTGTCAAATACATAGTGCACATCGTCTGCGTTCTCGGTCGGGATCGGAGCCATTGCAAATTCAAATCCATCTTCTCTTGGCGCATCCTGCATCTCATTTTCCATCCAGGTTCCGTTTGTGATAAATGCAGCTTTTCCAAGCATCATCTCTGTCTGAGACTCTGTATGGTTCATACCAACAGTGCCCTCTAACAGATAGCCTTTATCTGCAATCTCTTTAATATGACTTAAAGCCTTTAACACACCCTCATTATTAAAGGAACCTTCTTCGTAATTGGCAATCTTAGTAAGTGCTTCTTCGCCGCACTCATTTGCAATTGCCGGCCAGAGCATTTCTTCCATGTATCCCGGATAAATTCCCTGATATGTGAAAAGTGCACGTCCGTCAATATCTTTTACCTTATCACCAAGTGCAAAGAACTCATCCCAGGTCTTCGGCACTTCCAGATTATTCTCATCAAAGAATGTTTTGTTGTAAATCAGACCCTGCGGACCACTGTTGAATGGTGCCAGATAGATCTCATCATCTCCGTATGGTGCACACTTTGTACTGGAAAGGATCCCATCTGTAATATCATCGCGAAGGGCACCGGTTCCAGCATAATTTTCTCCGTCAAAAACATCATCCAGGTTGAGAAGTGCATGATCTTTGATCAGGGAAAGGATTACACCATCCTCACCACCATCGTTAAGACAGATAAAATCAGGTGCATTTCCAGCTACAATCTGTGGACGGATGATATCTCCAATTGTAGGGCTGATAGTCATGTTTACTTTCACGCCCTCATGGCTTTCTTCAAAAAGCTCCACCATCTGATTCCAGTAAGCATCCCCATATCCACCCTGGAAAATGGCAATGTTCAATTCCTGTTCTTCTGCCTCTGCAAATGCAGTAAGCGGGGAAAGTACTGTTGCTGCGCTCATAGCAAGGATCATAGCAGAAGCTGCAAATCTTTTCTTCATAGGTTGTTTCCTCCTTCTTGTTGGCTTTTATTATGTTTGCCTGATGATATTAGTATAATGGAAAATCTTCTTGTGGTAAATTCACAAAACAATTCTTTATATGGAACATTTTTCTGTTATTTTTATATAATATGGATTTTCTTGCGACATATATGTACAATCTTTTTCTATTTGTATTTTAAATGGATTATCTTGTTTTTTTCCTGTATAATAAATCTGTCACAATCCGATACAGTCATGAAAATCAGAACGATTTTTTCCATCTTTACCGGACCATGTACGAATTATTTTTTAGAAATGAGGGACAGCGGCATGGAAAAAAGACAACGATATCAGGGATTTCGAAAATTCAGTATTAGAACCAGGCTGATCATAGCGCTTTTCCTGATCTCTATTGTACCATTAACAGGAATCAGCTTCTATTCGTTTCATATTTTTTCAGAAGCGCTTCGGGAAAAACTTTCCACTTCCATCTCACAGACTTTATCCATGATCAATCTGAATATGGTAAGTGAGATTGAAAAGTATCAGTATCTCTGCGGCTCCATCTGCATCAGTCAGGAAATCAAGGACGGTCTTCTGAAAAAGGGTATGACAGATACGGAAAAGAATCAAGCCATCAATGAAATCCAACATATGATTCGAAGTAAAATCATCTATCCTGCACAGGCAAAAAACATTACAGTATATGATACAGATGGGAATATTTTTTATGATTTGGGATATGATGGGTTATATTCGGATGATGTAAGCAGGATCCTGAGTCGTCTTGAAGAAGAAAATCAGGATGTATGGGCATACGCACATACTTACCGTAACCGGGACATCCTGATTCTTGGAAGAAGAATTTATGAACAATACAGTCAGAGTCGTGTAATTGGTTATACCCTGATTTCCATTGATGAAAAAATTTTTTTCCAAAACAGTACTGGAACCAGTAGGTCTGGCTGACTCTTCCAATATTATGTATCTGAATATGGATGGAACAATCCTTTCTTCCTGGGATCGTAGTATTCAACTGGGGCAAAAAACCGAAAAAAAGCTGCTGAAAAATATTCAAGCAAGACTTCCAAACAGAACAGTTTTTTTCAGCATTTACAAAAATGGCGAAGAACAGCTGGTTACTTATATTTTCAATAAAAACCTGAACCAGCTGTTTGTATATACCATGCCATATCATTATATTAATTCTGAAGTTAACACTATGTTTTGGAAAATCCTGGCTGTGGCATTCTTCCTTGTTCTACTCTGCATTGGAATTGTAGCTATGGTGTATCCTGGAATTACCTCCCCCATCAGAAGCATGCTGGATTTTTGCAGGGAATTATCAAAGGGAAATCTTTCCGTACGGATCCAGGATGACCACAAAGACGAACTTTCCGATCTTTCCGGAAGCATGAATCATATGGCAGATACCATTGAGAGCCTGATGAAACAACAGAAAAGCCAGGAAAAGAAAAAAAGAGAATTGGAGCTACAGATGCTTCAATATCAGTTAAATCCTCATTTTCTTTTCAACACTTTAAACAGTCTGCGCTTTGTAGCCGCCATGCATAAAGACCAGATTGTAAGTGATGGAATCCAGGCCCTCAGCAGTCTTTTGCAAAATACACTGACTAATAAAAACGAGTATATAACCATTCAGGAAGAGCTTGAGAACCTGGAAAACTACTTCGCGATTTTAAGAATCCGGTATGCCGGAAGCTTTGAGTACTCTTTTGACGTAGAAGAGGAAGAACTGCTCTCCTGCCTTGTTCCTAAACTAATCCTGCAGCCCCTTGCAGAAAATTCTGTTATGCATGGTTCTTCTGATGACGGCTCCGTTATGGAAATTCTAATCACCTGTTGGGAAGAAAACAATCATCTTATCATAGAACTCTGTGACAATGGAAAAGGATTTGAAGTGACACCTGCAGCGCTGGAACCTCATACAAACCGGAAAAAAATTGGAATTACCAATGTAAATGACCGAATACAGCTGAATTTTGGAAAGGAATATGGACTTAAGGTCAATAGTCACCCTGGAGAAGGAACCACATGTACGCTGACTCTTCCCTTACTATATGTACAAGAACTGTCAAAAGATTATAACAACTAAAAATCACAACCACTTTTGCCCACAGAAAGGACTTTTATGTACAGTATATTAATTATTGACGATGAACCAATCGTAAAAATTGCGCTTCGCTCCATTCTTCCCTGGGAAGAGCATGGTTTTTTCATTTGTGGAACAGCATCAAATGGTCTTGAGGCTGTTCCACTGATTGAAAAACATCATCCGGATATCATTATCACTGACCTGAAAATGCCTGAAATGGACGGACTGGAACTAATTCGTTTTCTGAAGGAAAAAGAATATCCCGGAGAAATACTGGTACTAAGCAACTACGAAGACTTCGATTCAGTAAGAAGTGCATTGCTTTTAGGTGCTGCGGACTATCTGTTAAAAATCAAAATTCAACCAGATACACTCCTTGCCTGTCTGAACAAAACCACAAAAAAAATGCAAAATACAGCTGACCGAAAAGATTCCATTCTGAAAACAGACATCACTGAACCCATAACCGATCATCTTCTCTCCTTTTTTCAGGGAGAAGAGTCTCTCGATTCGTTCATTGAAAGATATGGAGCAGAAAAATTTGGATTTATGAAACATTCCTGTGCTGTATGCTATGTAACGTTTGAAAAATTTTTATCAAATGATGCATTTTCTATATCAGCTAATCTGCTGCGAGATATGATACTGGATGCTGTTCAGGGAGTGCTACAGCCATACATTCTTGTTCTTAGTGCCCATAATGCGCTCGTAGTATTTTCCCAAAAAGAATTAATGTGCAGTCAAGTAAAAGTGGAACAGCTGATAAAAAAGCTGTATAACCGTTTTACCATGTACCAATCCTTTGCACCAGATATGCCATATAAAGAAAATCTGAAAAATTATGAAGAGGCCAGGACCACATATCAGGACTTTCTTCATAGTGAGGGGCATTATAAAAATGATGTTGCCAAAACCCTTACATACATAGAAAATAATTACATGCACCGTCTCACATTATCCTCCATTTCGGCAAATGTCAATCTCAGCACTAGCTATTTATGCCGTGTTTTCAAGTCCGAAGTAGGAACAAGTATTACCAGCTACTTAAACAATCTGCGGATAAGAAAAGCTGCTACACTGATAAAGGAGAATACCTTTTCCCTGAAGGAGATCTCCGTTATGGTAGGAATTGACGATCAACTTTATTTTAGTCGATTATTCAAAAAGTGTATGGGAATTTCGCCTTCTGAATATGGGAAACGATTTCATCTATAAGCAGGTAATCTGATATAAAACAGCAGGATGTCTTATAATCACAAGATATCCTGCCTTTCATATATCATAATATATTCTTTATATCAGCGTCTTCTGATAACTGCTTCCAGCATTCAGGACGATTTCTTCTTCCATACCATTATATAAGATTACCAGTTTCGCATCAATTGGAGATTTCAGATTTATTTCCGTAACCCGTTTTTCTTTCCACTTGAAATTAAGTGTGATATTACCAGGTGCTTTCACGCCTTCTGCCATCCCATCTTTCCATTCATCTGGTAATGCCGGAAGAAAAACAATTTTCTGCTCTTCATACTGAACCAGCATTTCCAGCACAGCAGCAGCAAATCCAAAATTACCATCAATCTGAAACGGAGGATGGGCACAAAGCATATTCGGATATATCCCGCCACCTACCAGACTGCATGCTTCTTCTCTTGTTAAGCGAAGCTGATTTTTTAATAAAGTCAGGGCATGATTTCCATCTCCAAGTTTTGCCCACAGGCAGGCTTTTCCACGCCATACACCAGCCGGTTCCCTTATCCCCACGCCTTTCCAAAGAAGTTCTGCAGGCTTCTATAAGAGGTTCATTCTCTTTATGAATCTGGTTCCCAGGATATAATCCAAACAGGTGAGAAATATGTCTGTGATTGATATCTGCTTCCGGGTAATCATAAAACCATTCCTGAAGCTGCCCTTCTTTCCCAATTTTATAGGGAGGAAGTTTCTGAAGCACATTTTTGACTGCATTTGTAAAATCTTCTACTCCCAGAATTTCACATGCTTTTAAATATAATCCAAACAGTTCTCTCAATATGCTGATATCCATTGTTGACGCAAACGTAACACCATGTGTCGTCATATCTGGTGCAAGGAATGTATTTTCAGGTGAAGTAGAGGGAGCAGTTACATAATATCCCTTATAAGGTACCAGATAGCCCAGGTAAAATTCTACGGCCCCTTGTATAATCGGAAATGCCTTCTTTTTTAAAAAAGCTTCATCCAATGTATAGCAGTAATGTTCCCATAAATGACAGCATAACCATCCAGAACTCATCGGCCACATGGAATATGTACAGGGATTTTCGTCCTGTCCAAATTGTCCAACCGGGCTTGAGTGTCCCCAAATATCCAGATTATGGTGGCTTACCCAGCCAGCCAGATGATAAACATCCTGAGCTGTTTTTTCACCTTTTTTTGAGGTACGTTCTATAAGTTCAAGCAAAGGCATATGACAGTCACTTAAATTTGCTTTTTCTGCCATCCAGTAATTCATTTCCGTATTAATATTTACAGTATAATTACTGCTCCAGGGAGCACGCATATGGTGATTCCAGATTCCCTGAAGATTTGTACATTGTGAACCGGGTACAGATGAACAGATCATCAGATAGCGGGCATAATGAAACATTTTTAATGCAAGTTCATTATCGGGTGTATAATTAATGTCAAGATGCATCCTATCAAAATAATTTGCGTATACATCCATATGCGCCTTTTTTTGCTTTTCATATTGAATGTGCTGGATGTTTTCCATCATACAGTTTCTTTTTGAAAAAAAGAGTTCTTTTTGTTTAAAATCAGTTACTCCGGACACGTAAATATACACATCATTTGGAGTATTTATAAAAAGCTTATCCGCTTGCTGATATACATTTCCACCGTTCGTTTGTACATATAATCCAATTGCAAAACGGATTCCCTGCCCCTCTTCATAAACGACAGGAACTTCGCAGGAATAATAAGGTGGTGCAACATAAATGGGTGCCTGCCCTTCTAATATAATTCCATTTTCTGCAAAAAAAGCAGATTTGTGCTTTATTTCACTTTCCAGTGTTATTGACATTTCAAGATTGCAATTTGGAGAAGTATGATAATGAATTGCCATCACTGGTTCTGACATACTCACAAAAAATTCTCTTTGATAAATCAAATCATCCTGGCAGAATTCTATTTTTTCAGTTGCATTCGTCAGGCACAGTTCTCTTCTATAAAAGCTGTTTCCATTTTGAATGGGTTCTTTCACATTAATGGAAAGCGTTCCTGCAGGCAGATAGCTTTCTGTCCAGTCTCCTAACACATTTTCTTTGCAATAATTCTCTGCTCCCTGGTAATCCCCTGCAAAAATGTGTTTTCTAAAAAGATCCCAGTCGACATTTTTGTTGGGATTTTCCTTGTTTCTTCCATTTCCAGACCAAAGCGAATCCAGATTCAATTCTATTCTTTCATTTTGAAATCTTCCATAGGACATTGCTCCCATGGTTCCATTTCCAAGGGGCAGCGCTTCATTCCAGGCTTCTGCTGGTTTATCAAAAATAAGTGCTAAGCGATCCATAACCCACTCCTCAATTCTAGTACATCGTTTTCGAAATAACTATACCACTCACTTGTCTGCGAATCCGATTGCACAGGTCTAAAAGCCTCAGCGTAGCCCGCTACGCCTGCGTTTTTATACCAGCACACTCGAATCCGCATCCTACGCGATTGGTATAGTTATTTACGAAACGATGTACTAGAAAACTTTATTTTTATAATTATACACAACTCTCAGGGATTAATCAACTGGTGTAATTTCGGATTTATTGTTGAAAAATGTAGAAAAATGAATGACTTATTTGCCTGATATATCCAAAAATAAAATATTCTTTCTCCCATTTAATCGCTCTAATATTTCTTCCGATTCAGCACTGATATTTCCAAATGCACGTTCTGGTTTTCCGAGGAAAAATCCCTGGCCGTAATGCACTCCCAGGCTGTGCAGACATTCCAGCTCCTGTACTGTTTCTATCCCTTCTGCGATCAGAATTGCTCCTGTTGCATTACAGTAATCTAACAGGAGTTTCATCATGATCTCTTTTTTCTTATACTTGTGAATATCCCTTACCAGTTCTATATCCGCTTTCAGATAGTCAGGTGTGGTATTCACTACACGATTTAGGCCTAAATGTCCAGCTCCCACATCATCCAATGCTATCTCATATCCCTGATTTGCATAATGTTTCATGATCTGCTGCAATATCTGATAGTTTTCTATGTCTGATCTCTCTGTTATTTCGAATACAATATCAGAAGCAGGAACCCCGGCTTTCATAGCCTTACGGTTTGTAAATCCCTGTATAAACGCTTTATCCTGAATAATATTGCCATCAACATTAAGAAATAATTTTACATTTTCCGGTTTTGCAACTGCTGCCTTCAGAGCTTTGTTTCTGCATAGTTTCTCTAATTTCCATACGCATCCCAACTGTTCAGCGATCACAAACAAATCTGAAATCGTAAGTGTCGTACTGCTCCTGTCTATACGGCTAAGTGCCTCATAGCCGGACACCCTGCCAGTCTGTAAATTGACGATCGGCTGAAACACCGGATATATGGATTTTCTCTCTAATATCTTATAGAATTCATCTGCTTTATTTACTTTCATCGTTTTATGATCCCTCCTGCAAGAATCATTTTTTCAATGCTTTTCCTGAAGTAAAGAAGGCTCCTGCCAGTGAGGTAAAGGGAACCGTCAGGATCACTCCCATACTTGCTGAAATCCCCTGCATCAGTTCAATCCCAATAGAATACATATTGATGATCTGATGATAGGAATAGTTATATGCAAAAATAAATACCAGTGTGTTGAGAGAGCCGCCTGCAAAAGCAAGAATCAGCGTGTTTGACATAGTTCCCATCATATCTTTTCCAACATTCATGCCACTTTTAAACAAGTCCCACATTCCAAGATCCGGGCGTCTGCTGTATATTTCCTGTAAAGTAGAGGCAATAGACATTCCTACATCCATTACTGCTCCCAATGATGCGATCAGGATCCCTGCAAACAGAAGTTCATTTATTTTTATAGCTGTTTTCTCTTCCAGGTAAATCAGCTCTTCAATGTCACTTACATTATATCCTGTGATCTGAGTTACTTTTCCAAATATCCCTGCAAATATAACAGCCATAACAACCCCTGTTACAGTTCCTGAAATTGCAGTTAATGATTTAACCGAAATTCCGGAAATTCAGATAAATTGATTACTACAGTAGTTATAACAGCAACAACTACCGCTGAAAAGATTGGCGAAACACCTCTGTATATCATCGGAAGAAACAGAAACAGTACACATACAATGGTAAAGCCCAGTCCCAGTACAGATGCCGCACCTTTTTTTCCCACCGATCAGGATAATTTGCCAGAAGAAACACCGCGATCATAAAATATAAGGAAAATTCACGGTCTGCACTATATACAGATGCAATGACTTCGCCCTGTGATTCACTGACCAGTGCAATGACTTTCATACCCTTTTTACAGGTTGCTCCAAACAGATAGCTGGAAGAACTGATTGCTTCCACTTCATCATTCTTAAATTTGCCGGAACAGAGTCTCAGACTGACCGTCTGATTACCCACTCTGTTTCCGTTTTCTGTAAGGTTATCTGAAGTAACCTCTGTTACTACTGCTTTCTCAAAGGTTCTGCCCTCTGTGGAAAGAAGTTCTGTTTTTTCTATCTTATTATATTGAATCAGAAAAATGAGGAAAAGGATGCCTGCGATCACCAGGCACCCTCTCCGAAGGAAATTTTTGTTTAACATTATTTTGCTTTCACCTTAATTGTTTTGCTTGCTGCGCCATACACGTTTTTGTCTGAAACTTTGGTAAATGCTTTTACTCTTACATAGTAAGTTTTTCCTTTGGACAGATTTTTAAGAGTATATGTAGTTTTTGCTGTACGGTAAGTAGTTACCTTTTTGAATGAAGGATCTGTAGAAACCTGGATTGCGTAGCCGGAAATTTTTCCGCCTGCTTTTCCGATCGTAACAGTAGCTGTTCCGGATTTTCCGGCTTTCACAGTTTTTAACACTGCCTTCTCTGGCACAATCTTAAATGTTACTGTCTGTGTTCCTGTATACTTTCCGGTTCCATTGATGGTTGCTTTTGCCAGACCTGTATTTTTGTTATTTGCATAGGTAACTGTATAGTCTTTTCCTGCCTTTAATGTCTTTCCATTCAGAGTTACCTTAAGAGCCGGCTGAATCTGTTTTCCTGTATAAACCTGATTCTTCACTTTACCTACAGATGTGGATTTAATATCTTCTGTCACACCTTTTTTAATCGTAAAGGTTTCATCAATTTTCTGGTCATTATAGAACGTTGGACTGGATCTTTTCACAACACAGCAGCTCAACAGCCGACTCATTGAAATAACAGCAGAATAAAAAGCCATAGACATAAGAAACATATCTTATAAAAACACTACGAACCATGAAGAAATTACTTTTAAGTGTATGTGCATTTTCATTGACTCTTGCTACGTTGCAGGCAGGGGAAATCACTAAATATGTAAATCCGTTTATTGGAACGGGGGCCATCGATGGGGGACTTTCGGGTAATAATTACCCGGGGGCGACCTCACCGTTCGGTATGATACAGCTTTCTCCGGACACCAGCGAAGCTCCTAACTGGGGGGACGCATCCGGCTACGACTATAACCGGAATACAATCTTCGGTTTCAGCCATACCCGCCTGAGTGGGACAGGAGCTTCGGACCTGATCGACATTACATTGATGCCGACCAGCAGCGGACGCACTTCTTCCGCATTCACGCACGACGAAGAAAAAGCCCGTCCCGGCTATTATCAGGTAATGCTGAAAGATGAAGGTATTAATGCAGAGCTTACCACTACTCAGAGAAACGGTATCCACCGCTATCAATATCCCGCCGGCAAAGATGCGGAGATTATACTGGATATGGACCACTCGGCAGATAAGGGCAGTTGGGGACGCCGGATCATTAACTCTCAGATCCGCATTCTGAATGACCATGCAGTGGAAGGTTACCGTATCATCACCGGATGGGCGAAACTGCGCAAGATTTATTTCTACATGGAGTTTTCCAGTCCTATCCTTACTTCTACGCTAAGAGACGGCGGTCGTGTTCATGAAAACACAGCCGTTATCAACGGTACGAATCTTCATGGCTGTTTCCGTTTCGGCCAACTGAATGGCAAGCCACTGACGTGCAAAGTAGCCCTTTCGTCCGTCTCTATGGAGAATGCCCGTCAGAACATGGAACAGGAAGCACCGCACTGGGACTTCGACCGCTATGTGGCTGCTGCGGACGCTGATTGGGAAAAACAACTGGGAAAGATCGAAGTGAAAGGTACGGAAGTGCAGAAAGAGATATTCTATACGGCTCTTTACCACACCATGATACAGCCTAACACCATGTCCGACGTGAATGGCGAATACATGGCTGCCGACTATACGACCCGCAAGGTGGCGAACAATGAAACTCATTACACCACATTCTCTCTGTGGGATACTTTCCGCGCCTCTCATCCTCTCTACACATTGCTGGAACCCGAACGGGTGACTGACTTCGTGAAGAGCATGATACGCCAGTATGAATATTACGGCTACCTGCCTATCTGGCAATTATGGGGGCAGGACAATTACTGTATGATTGGTAACCACTCCATCCCTGTGATCACTGATGCCATCCTGAAAGGTATTCCCGGAATTGATGTGGAGAAAGCCTATGAAGCAGTCTATAACAGTTCGGTAACCTCACACCCCAACTCTCCTTTTGAGGTATGGGAGAAATATGGCTTTATGCCCGAAAACATTCAGACTCAATCTGTCTCCATCACTCTGGAACAGGCTTACGATGACTGGTGTGTTGCCCAACTGGCTGCAAAACTGAACAAGGATGCCGATTATCAGCGATTCCACAAACGCTCTGAATATTACCGGAACCTTTTCCATCCGAAAACGAAGTTCTTCCAGTCCAAGAATGACAAGGGAGAATGGATCGAGCCTTTCGACCCGTATCAATACGGTGGAAACGGCGGGCATCCGTTTACCGAAGGAAATGCATGGCAATACTTTTGGTATGTTCCGCATAACATCCAGGCCTTGATGGAACTGACAGGAGGAACGAAAGCCTTTGAACAAAAGCTGGATACCTTCTTTACCTCTACCTATAAGAGTGAGCAGATGAATCATAACGCTTCGGGATTTGTGGGACAGTATGCACATGGTAATGAGCCCAGCCATCACGTAGCTTATCTCTATAATTTTGCAGGTCAGCCGTGGAAGACGCAAAAGTATGTCAGCCATATTCTGAACACGCTGTATAACAACACTTCTTCGGGATATGCCGGAAATGATGACTGTGGTCAGATGTCTGCCTGGTATGTATTCAGTGCGATGGGATTCTATCCGGTCAATCCTGCCGACGGCCGGTATATCATCGGTTCCCCGCTTTTGGATGAGTGTACTTTGAAACTGGCAGGTAATAAGGAGTTCCGTATCCGGACCATCCGCAAGTCTCCCGAAGATATCTACATTCAGTCGGTGACTTTGAACGGGAAGAAACACAAAGATTTCTTCATCACTCATCAGGACATCATGAACGGTGGTACGATGGTATTCAAGATGGGTAAGAAACCATCCGGCTGGGGAAAGTAAACGGAGAATAAAAAGAAATAATATAACGAGAGTTGGATATAAGCCAAGGTTGATTTATTCTCCTCTTCTATCAAGCTCACATTAAAAAACAATTCAGAAAACCATGAGAATCATTAAATTGACAGTTTTAGCCTTGTGTCTGGGCGTTTCGGCGGTTTGGGCCGATGAACGGCCGATTTATAAAGATAAGAATGCCCCGATCGAAGATCGTGTGGAAGATTTGCTGCGGCGGATGACTTTACGCGAGAAGGTAGTGCAGTTGCAGCAGCGTTGTACGTGGGATATCAATAATATCGGAGGTACGTATAATGGGGAGAGCTTCGGCACTGCTCACGAGATGAATATATCGGCTCAGCAAGCTGCCGATTTATATCAGAAAATACACGAATACATGGCCAATGAGACCCGTCTGGGTATCCCTATCCTGACTTCGGCAGAAGGTATTCACGGTATTTTGCAGAACGGATGTACCATATTTCCGCAGGCTATCGCGCAGGGAAGCACATGGAACCCTGACTTGATCTGTCAGATGACGGAAGCAGAAGCAGCGGAAGCACGTGTGATGGGGATTCGTCAGGTACTGTCTCCGGTATTGGACATAGCGCGTGAATTGCGTTGGGGACGTGTCGAGGAGACTTTTGGAGAAGATCCTTACCTCATATCCGAGATGGGTATCGGTTACGTTCGCGGTTTCCAGAAGAATGGAGTAGGATGTATGCCTAAGCATTTTGTGGCACATGGTACTCCTACAGGCGGACTGAATTGTGCTTTCGTAGCCGGTGGCGAACGCGAGCTACGTAATCTGTATATGTATCCGTTTGCTCGTGTGATCGAGAAGGCCGATCCGATTGCTGTCATGAGTTGCTATAGTGCCTATGATGGAATTCCTGTGACGGGTTCTTCTTACTTTATGACTGATATCCTGCGGGGAGAACTGGGCTTTAAAGGTTTTGCCTATTCCGACTGGGGCTCTGTCGATCGTCTGAAAACATTCCACATGGCAGCTCCGAGCACCGAAGCCGCTGCTAAAATGGCTCTGATGGCGGGTATTGATGTGGACGTGTGGGATCCGGCGTATGAGACTTTGCAGGGTCAGGTAGAGAAAGGCCAGCTGGATGTGATGTATATCGATCGGGCAGTCCGTCGTGTTTTGACAGCTAAGTTTAAACTGGGTCTGTTTGACGATCCTTATGGTGACCCGAAGAGTGTCAGCAAGGTAGTTCGCAACAAGCAACACGTGGAACTGGCTAAGAAGGTGGCGGACGAAAGTGCTGTACTGTTGGAAAACAAGAATAATATATTGCCGTTGGACTTGTCCAAATACAAATCCATCGCTGTCGTAGGACCGAACGGTGATCATGGAGTTGCCGGAGACTATGCATGGGTGAATCCGGAGGACCGCGAGTGTGTCTCTTTGTATGAAGGCATCAAGAATGTATTCGGCAAGAAGGTAACGGTCAATCATGTGGACGGCTGTGACTGGTGGAGCCAGAATGAAGAGGGCATTGCCGATGCAGTGAAGATGGTAGAGAAAAGCGATCTGGCAATTGTGGCAGTGGGTACGCGCAGCTATTGGCTGGGGCGTAATGCAAAAGACATAAAGTGACTTCGGGCGAAGGTTTTGATTTGTCTTCATTGGAGCTTCCGGGCAAGCAACTGGAACTGATGAAAGCTGTAAAGGCAACAGGCAAACCTATGATTGTAGTTCTGATCACCGGT